>LUMQ01000037.1_pt1 | contig 35653 bp, 32 predicted proteins | sample 729621 | NCBI WGS metagenome assembly LUMQ01 (sample SAMN03860259, study PRJNA289734) | marine metagenome | biome: seawater column; feature: ocean; material: water; isolation source: Red Sea water column Station 12 - depth 25m | place: Saudi Arabia: Red Sea | collected 2011-10-15 | depth 25 m | reverse complement strand
CTGGCATTTGATGCACTTGGGACAATTTGCGGTCTCTGGTGTAGGACTAATCTTTACTGAAGCTGTTGGAGTTGAGATGACTGGTAGGATTTCCCCAGGGTGCCTTGCTCTTTGTACAGATGAGCATGAGAAAAATTTGAAGCGTGTTATTGATTTTTGTCATGACTTTGGAAATGCCAAAATGGGTATTCAACTTGCCCATGCTGGTAGAAAGGGATCTACCGAGTTACCTTGGTTAGGAGGAAAACCTATACCCTCTGTCGACCCCAGAGGTTGGAAGACTGATGGACCATCATCAGAACCCTACGCTGCTACAGGTTGGGAGGCACCAAATGCACTCGACGACGATGGACTTTTAAGGATTAAGTCAGCTTTTGTAGACGCCGCTAAACGCGCTGATCGCATAGGCTTTGATGTTTTGGAAATACATGCTGCACATGGTTATTTATTACATCAATTTCTATCCCCTTTGAGCAATTTAAGGAACGATCAGTATGGAGGATCACTTGAAGATAGAATGCGGTTTCCTTTAGAAATATTTGAAGCTGTTTCAAATGTTTGGCCAAATAATAAAGCACTTGGCGTAAGATTTTCAGCAACAGATTGGGTTGAAAGATCTAGTTGGAATATTAACGAATCCACTGAATTTGCTAAAGAGTTAAAAAAACGAGGGTGCCATTTTATAGATGTTTCAAGTGCTGGTAATTCCCCGGAACAGCAAATTGATGTTGGCCCTGGTTATCAAACTGCTTTTGCTTCTGACATAAGACGTGAAACAGGTCTTGCAACTATGGCTGTAGGCCAAATCACAGAACCTTTTCAGGCTGAAGCGATAATAAGAACGGGCCAAGCTGATATGGTTTCAATAGCGAGAGGTATGTTAGCAGACCCAAGATGGGCATGGCACGCAGCTGAAGCATTAGGTGAGCAGGCTGCCTATGCACCCCAGTATATGCGGTCTAATAAGTCGCTGCGAGGGCTTCCAATACCGGGTAACCCTCCTGTCGCAAAATAGGCCTGAAGCAAAATTTAAAAAACCAGTGAAATGTTATTTATTAATTTTTGAGAATTGGGACCATTGAGTTCCAAACCCCGTCATTCTTTATTCGGTGATATATTGCTCCGAGTAAATGTATTCCAATGAGCCAATAAACAACTGAAACTGACGTTTCATGCCACCCAATTATAATATCAATTATTATCCCACTCTTAAGACCTAGCCAGTATAAAAAACCAAGAAACAAAATAAATAAAAAGGCAAACGCTATTTCAAATTTTAGTAAAGCTAAGTCTTCTAATTGATTAATATTGTCTATCTGTTTTGAAATACCATAAGCGAATAGAATAACGAAACTCCAATGAAATATTTTTGCTGTTAGGCTAAAATCAGATTTTGTTATTTCTTGGCTTGTCTCGGACATAAAATCCTCTCTGAATTCTTTTGAACCTTCCTATGTTATTGTTAAAAAAATCAATAGCGTCAAACTAACAAAAAAAGCAATAGTTGTGCGAATATTGTTAAAAAAATTCCATTTATTCTCAAAATTTAAACGCTCGTCTCTTAAGTTTTCATCTTTTAATTTTTCTAAATTAAGTTTTTGTATTTGGTTGTTTAAAGGTAAATGGATAAATATTGTTATTCCTTGTACTCCTAATAGGTAAATCAAAGCGACTAGCACGATTAACCATGTCTCTGATAACCCTACATATGTGATAGAAATTAAAATTAAGCTTAAGACGGACACTATTGACCCAATCCATGTTAACATAAATATAGGTTGCTTGTTTTGAATTACTGCATCTGTTACCTGAAAAGCTTTTAAAAATTCTTTATCACTAAGTTTGGAAAGCCCTGGCATCACTACAATAGAGTAGGTAAAAATAAATCCCATCACCAAACTGCATGATAAGATGGACAAAAATAAGAAAAAATAAAAAAATTCCATTTCATATAACTTTTAAATGGTAGTGCTTTTCATAATAGCTTTCCCTTTCTGCCTTCAACATTCCAGCGGTTTCATCGACAAAATTATTTCTATCTTCTCTACTATCAAAAACCCAAATACAAACAGTGTCTTTGCTATGGTAGATAGCCTTTAATTCATCATCTATTTCACATAAAGATTGTGGTATATCAATTGGAATACAATACATAATTTTATTCCCACTCTATAGTTCCTGGTGGTTTTGAAGTTATATCGTATGTAACTCTATTAATACCTTCAACTTCGTTAATTATTCGTGTTGCTGTTTCTCCTAAAAATTCGTGATTAAAAGGATAGTAATCAGCAGTCATTCCATCCACAGAGGTTACGGCTCTTAGAGTGCAAGCATAATCATATGTCCGGCCATCGCCCATCACACCAACTGTTCTTACTGGTAGTATTGCCGCAAATGCCTGCCAAATTTCGTCATACAGGCCATGCTTACGTATTTGATCGATATAAACTGCATCTGCCTGACGTAGAATTTCTAACTTGTCACGTGTAATTTTTCCAGGACAGCGGATAGCTAGTCCCGGTCCAGGAAAGGGATGCCGACCGATAAATTCTTTAGGTAGTTTAAGTTCTTGTCCTAAAGCTCGTACTTCATCCTTAAAAAGTTCTCTTAGAGGTTCTAGTAATTTTAAACCCATTTTTTCAGGTAAACCGCCTACATTGTGGTGTGATTTTATTGTTACTGAGGGGCCGCCTTTAAAAGACACGCTTTCTATTACATCAGGATACAGCGTGCCTTGGGCTAAAAACTCAGCATTTTCAATTTTATTTGCATATTTTTGAAATACATTAACAAAGAGACGACCAATAATTTTTCTTTTAGTTTCAGGATCAGATTGTCCATCTAATTCATTCAAAAATAAATCAGATTCATCTGCATGGATCAGCGGGATATTATAATTATCCCGAAACATTGAAATAACTTCATTCGCCTCTCCTTGACGAAGCAATCCATGGTCTACAAAAACACATGTAAGTTGATCGCCTATAGCTTCATGAATAAGCGCGGCAGCAACTGAGCTATCTACTCCACCGGATAGTCCGCAAATGACCTTCTTTGACCCTACTTGCTTCCTTATTTTTTTAATCGCTATTTCTTTGTAGGCGTCCATAGTCCAAGTTTTTTTAATATTTGCTATTGAAATAAAGTTTTCAAATATTATCCGACCCTTAGGGGTATGATGAACTTCTGGATGAAACTGAACTGCATAAAAATGACGCTTTTCATCTCCTATTATTGCATAGGGAGCATTGGGAGAGGTACCAAAGACTTCAAAGCCAGGCGCTATTTTGCTGACATGGTCGCCATGACTCATCCAAACCTGTTCTTTTTCAATGTCAAACCATCCTTCTAGCAAATCAGATGAATTTTTTTTCTCAACAAAAGCTTTTCCAAATTCTGATGTTCCAGTTCCTGACTTTACTTCACCACCTAGCTGATGCATCATTACTTGCTGTCCATAGCAAATTCCCAGTACAGGAACGCCCATATTATAAACATTATTGTTTGCTCTCGGGCTACCGTCTCTGGTAACACTATCTGGCCCACCGGATAAAATTATTGCTTTTGGAGAAAGTCGCTTTAAAAGATTTTGATTAACATTTTGGTAGGGATGAATCTCACAGTAAACGTTTAGTTCTCGCAGTCGTCTTGCTATTAGCTGTGTAACTTGGCTACCAAAATCTACAATCAGTAGACAATCATAAGAGTTATTTTTCATACAAGCCATCTATTATCTATCTATTCATGATTCAAGCTGAATAGATAAATTTCTAATGCTTTAAAAATGAACTACTCTGTTAAATTTTGGATGTCGCTTTCGCCCCTTAATAGCCGTAATTTTAAACACGATTTTGCTTTCTAACAGATACACAACAAAACATCTTTCTATTGGTAACGGAGCACTTAGTTTGTCTAAAATAGCAACTTTAAAAAGAGCAAGAGGTGGCGGAGGAGCTGCCCGTCGTGCTTCAAGAACCTCAATAAGTTTCGATACTGCAAAATTTATTGAACGAAAAATACCTTTATTTGAAGTTTTGAATGAAGAAGCGCTTCAAATAATAGAAAGTAATGCCGAATTGATGTTGGAAGAGGTGGGTGTAGCTTTTGTTAACAATCCAGGTGCTCTCGAGAAATGGAAAAATGCAGGAGCGGATGTTGATGGGGAGCGTGTCCACGTTCCTAAAGGTCTGGCTAGAAAACTTATTGCAACTGCTCCAGCAAAATTCACACAACACGCAAGAAATCCGGATCGGTCTGTAGAAATTGGTGGAAATAGTTTGGTTTGTGCTCCTGTGTATGGACCCCCATTCGTAAGAGATTTAAATGGTGGTAGAAGATATGCCACGATCGAAGATTTTCAAAAGTTTGTGAAACTTGGCTATATGTCAAAGTGGCTTCATCACTCAGGGGGTACACTTTGCGAACCAACTGATGTTCCAGTAAATAAAAGACATCTTGATATGTTACTGGCTCATATGACTCTTTCGGATAAACCTTTCATGGGCTCTGTTACAGAACCTTCAAGAGCCCAAGATAGTGTTGATATGTGTGAGATTTTATTTGGACGAGAATTTGTTCAAAACAACACAGTAATGACTTCCTTAATAAACATAAATTCACCTATGACATTCGATGACGTTATGATGGGCGCCATGGAAGTTTATGCCAAAAATAATCAGGCATGCATAGTTTCACCTTTTATCGTTGGTGGCGCTATGGCACCGGTGTCAATTGCCGGAACTTTGACACAAGTATTGGCAGAAGTGTTAGCAGGCGTTGCCTATAATCAGTTAATTCGGCCCGGCGCTCCAGTGATTTTTGGAACCTTTGTTACGTCTATCGATATGAATTCTGGAGCTCCAACGTTTGGTACGCCGGAAGCAAGTCATATACTTTATGGAGCAGGACAATTAGCCCGACGATTAAATTTACCATTTAGATCTGGAGGCGGGCTTTGTGGGTCAAAGTTACCAGACGCACAAGCTGCTTATGAATCCGCAAATACTCTAAATGCAGCTTTACTAGGAGGAGTTAATTTCATGCTTCATGCGTGTGGTTGGCTGGAAGGAGGGCTCGTTTCATCGTTTGAAAAGTTTGTTATGGATGCGGATCAATTAGGTATTCTACATCAGATGGCCAAAGGTGTTGAGATGGACATGAATGCCCAAGCTTTAGATGCTATTAGAGAAGTAGGGCCGGGTGGGCATTACTTAGGTTGCGCGCACACTCAAGCTAATTTTCAAAGTGCATTTTGGAGAACTGATCTTTTTGATTATAAACCTTTTGAGACTTGGCAAGAAGAAGGATCGCTTGATACAATGAACCTTGCTTCACAAAGGGTAAAATACCTCCTAGATAATTATGCTAAACCTTCACTTGAAATTAGTGTTGAAGAGGCATTAACTTCTTTTGTTGAGAATAAAAAAGCTTCAATGCCAGATAGCTTTACTTAGTTAAAAGTCATAATTTTTATTAGATAATACTGTTAATTTAGAGTATTAACCTTATCTCTTATACAGGCTATGTTGAAAGTGTAGGCATAATAGGGTGAAAGCATGCGTGATCTCAAAATTCCAAGTCAAAGACATCCCGAGAAGGCACATAAAAGCGATAATCCTCAACCAAAGAAACCTGACTGGATACGTGTCAAAGCACCAGTCAGTGTAGGGTATAAAAAAACTCGAGACATCATGCGCGAAAATAGCCTCGTGACTGTTTGCGAAGAAGCGGGTTGTCCTAACGTTGGGGAATGCTGGAGCCAGGGACATGCAACTATGATGATTATGGGTGATATCTGTACTCGCGGATGCTCATTTTGCAACATAGCTACCGGTAAACCAAATAACTTAGATTTATTTGAGCCTGGTAGGGTAGCTCTTGCCGTCAAAAAACTCGATCTGAAGCATGTAGTGATTACTTCTGTTGATAGAGATGATTTGAAAGATGGTGGAGCGGATCACTTTGCTCAAACTATAAGGGCAATTAGAAAACAAAGCCCAAATACAACAATTGAAATATTGACACCAGATTTCTTAAAATGCGAGGACAGTGCTTTAGAAGTTGTTGTCGATGCTAAGCCTGACGTTTTCAATCACAATCTAGAAACTGTTCCCGGTCTATATCCTGAAGTTAGACCTGGTGCTCGTTATTTTCATTCCTTACGTGTATTGCAGCGGGTCAAGGAAATGGATAGATCCATGTTCACCAAATCAGGCATGATGGTGGGTCTAGGTGAGGATCGACAATCCGTAATGCAGGTTATGGACGATTTGCGTTCTGCAGATGTGGATTTTCTAACTATTGGACAATATCTTCAGCCAACACCCAAGCACCATGCGGTCGACCGTTTTGTTCACCCGGAAGAATTTAAATCATATGAGCAGGCAGCGCTTGGAAAAGGCTTCTTGATGGTTTCGGCTACGCCGCTTACACGATCATCTTATCATGCAGGAGATGATTTTCAAAAGATGCGTGAAGCACGAAACATGAAGTTTGGGATTTAATCGTTTTTGTTATCTTTTTTAGAATAAGCGACCTATAGCTCGTGCTGACCGATCTGCTTTTTAAGTTTTGGTAGATACCTTTTCGCGTCCTCCGCATGCGGATGGATGTTTAAAAGCATTTCATAAGCTTTGACTGCTTCCTCAAGCGCGCCTACATGGACATTGATTAATGCTAGGCCTGAAATTGCTCCAAAGTGTCTAGGCTCGCGCGATAAAACTTCAAATACATCTGTTTCTGAACCAGATAAATCTCCGTTAAAAAACCTTACCGTGGCCCGTTTGTTCCAAGCTTCAACAAAATTTGGATTTTTCTTGATAAGCGTTGTCAGTTCTCTTTCTGCTTTTTCAAGATTCCCTTTATTCATTGCTGATAGCGCTTTTGACATTAAAAGTTTTTCAGTTTGGTCACTATGGGAATTTATCCAAGCCTCTTGAATATCGATTATAATTGTTTGAGCTACATCAGCAGAGGATGCTGTAGCCAACTTATCAAGCAGCATCTGTGTTTGAGATGCTTTCAAGACAGTTGTTGAAATTAAAAATATTAGAGAAATACTTGTGATAAACTTCATTGCAAGACCTCAAGTAGAATAAACATCTGGTCGCATTTATGGTAGTTTTGATATTTTTTTGGTCAAGTATCTAGAAATTATTCAGCTTTGTTAATCCAACCACCGCCTAGTACCCTTGAGCTATCTTCATCGTAAAAAACACATGCTTGGCCCGGAGCGATTCCTTGTTCAGGCTCCAATAGTTCAACCTTAGCGGAACCATCAGATTTTGGTTTGACTATTGCATTTTGAGGTGGTCGCGTAGAGCGAACTTTAACTTTTAACTTCCATTTGTTTGCTGATAAAAAACTTTGATCGCCTAACCAATTAACTTGGGTAACTACTATTTTTTTCGCTTTTAAAAGCTCTTTAGGGCCGACAACTACTTCACGAGTTTCTACATTCAATGAAATTACATATAGAGGATCATTTAATCCTCCAATACCTAAGCCCCTTCGTTGACCGACAGTATAATTGATTATTCCAGCGTGTGTTCCTAAAACCCTTCCATCTGAGTGAATAATCTTTCCTGGTTCTGCAGCTCCAGGTCTTAATTTCTCTATAACAGAGGCATAGTCACCATTTGGCACAAAGCAAATATCTTGACTGTCTGGTTTATCTGATATGCTCAACTGAAATTTTTTTGCTAGAGCTCGCGTTTCCTCTTTTGATTTTAGATGACCAAGAGGAAATCTTAAAAATTCTAACTGTTTTTTTGTGGTTGGAAATAGAAAATAGCTTTGATCACGTTTTGGATCAGCAGCGCAATGAAGCTCTGGTCCATTCCTTCCATTTTTTCGTTGGATGTAATGGCCAGTGGCCATACAGTCAGCATCTAATTCTCTAGCTGTTTCCATCAGATCTTTAAACTTTACTCTTTCATTACACCGAATACAGGGTACTGGTGTAGCCCCTCCCAAATAGCTATCCGCAAATTCATCTATCACCGTTTCTTTAAAAATATTTTCATAATCAAGAACATAGTGAGGAAACTTCATGTTTTCAGCCACTCTTCTGGCATCATGAATATCGATGCCAGCGCAGCAGGCACCTTTTTTTGCAAGCGCAGCTCCGTGGTCATAAAGTTGCAGAGTGACGCCAATAACATCATATCCTTCGCTCGCCAGTTTAGCAGCGACTACAGAGCTGTCGACACCTCCTGACATGGCAACAACAACTCTCGTTTCGTTAGGTGGTTTATCAAACCCCAGTGAATTTAATTTTGTTGTATTTAATCTTGACACAATAACTTTTTAACACTCAAAATCTGGTTCTTCTGAAAGAAAATTTTTGCTATTCAAACAAAGATCGACGGATCCGTTCGTCTCTTAAATTAAATATAAGTAGAAATCAATTTTCTCAACATACTAATTCATGTTGTATCTGACTTTGTTTTTAGAGAAACTTTAATAAAGTGATCGATTACTATGGGGCTAATTGTGACCGAAAATATTGCTATTGAAGATCTCACGGAAGACATGGCGAGAGATGAATTAACTCGTCTTGCTGATTTGCTTAACATGGCAAATAAAGCATATCACAGTGATGACGATCCTATGATGACGGATGCAGAGTTTGATGCTCTAAAAAGAAGAAATAATGATATTGAGCTTAAATTCCCTGAACATAAAAAACCAGATAGTCCAACAGAAAAAGTTGGGGCGCTGCCATCTGAGACATTCTCAAAAATTAAGCATTCTAAAAGAATGTTTTCTTTAGCTAATGCATTTGAAGATAATGATCTTTATGATTTTGATGAGCAGGTACGAAGGTTTCTAAATTTTGGAGAACTAGATCCTCTAGAATATACCGTTGAACCAAAAATTGATGGTTTATCTTTGTCACTACGCTATGAAAATGGAAAACTTGCTTTTGCCGCCACGAGAGGCGACGGTACTACTGGAGAAAACGTTACAGAAAACGCTAAACAAATTTCAGATATCCCACAAAACTTACCAACAAAAATTGAAGTAATTGAGGTGCGTGGTGAAGTATATATGGAGCATAAAGATTTTGAAATTTTGAATAAAAATTATGACTCCTTAGGAAAAAAGATATTTGCAAACCCAAGGAATGCGGCCGCTGGAAGTTTGCGTCAATTAGACGCCACAATAACAGCCGAACGTCCGCTTAAGTTTTTGGCTTACGCATGGGGAGAACTGACAGAACCTCTTGATATCTCTCAATTTGGTGCAATCAAAAAGTTGAAAAATTTAGGGTTTAAAACAAATTCCCACACAAAGCTTTGTAAAACAATTGATGAAGCGCTTGCTCATTATGAAGAACTATCAAAAATACGTTCAGACCTAGGTTATGATATTGATGGAATTGTTTATAAAGTTGACTCATTAAACCTTCAGGATCGATTAGGTTATCGTTCAACAACACCCCGCTGGGCTATTGCTCATAAATTCCCTGCGGAATATTCATGGACACAGTTAGAGGCTATTGACATCCAGGTTGGAAGGACAGGTGCGCTCAGCCCAGTTGCGCGCTTGCAGCCGGTAACAGTTGGTGGCGTGGTAGTCTCTAATGCTACCTTACATAACCAAGACTACATAGAGGGTCGTGATAGTTCTGGAAAGGAAATTAGGTCGGGTAAAGACATTAGAATAAATGATTGGGTAGAGGTTTACAGAGCGGGTGATGTTATCCCGAAAATTTCTGATGTGGACTTAACAAGAAGACATGTTGACAGTTTACCTTATACTTTTCCGTCAAATTGCCCAGAATGTGGTTCAAAAGCTATTCGAGATGAAGGTGATGCTGTTATCCGTTGCACCGGTGGTATAGACTGTCCTGCGCAAGCAATTGAAAAATTGAAACATTTTGTATCTCGAAAGGCATTTGATATTGAGGGTTTAGGAGGTAAGCAAATAGAATTATTTTTTGCTGATGAGGTTCTTCCGGTAAAAGAGCCAGCTGATATTTTTACCTTGAAACTTCGAGATCAAAATAACTTAACAAAATTAAAAGATCGCCATGGTTTTGGTCAAAAAAGTGCTAAAAATCTTTTTGAAGCGATAGAAAATAAAAAAACAATCGAGTTTAGCCGTTTTCTGTTTTCTTTAGGTATTCGACATGTAGGTGAAAATGTCGCAAAGATTTTGGCGCGTCATTTCCTAAGTTGGTCTAAATTTGTTGAGTCAATTGCAATTTCTCAAAACAAGGAAAGCCAAGAATATTTAGATCTCGTGGCTATTGATGGAATAGGCACAACTGTAGTGTCTTCATTACTTTCTGCTTTTGAAAGCGGATCAGAAAAAAACATTATCAACCGCTTAGCTAATCACTTAAATATTTTGGATGAAATTCCACCCGATGGTGAAAATAGTTTTATTTCAGGAAAGACGCTTGTTTTTACAGGGACATTGGAAAAAATGAGCCGTTCAGAAGCTAAATCTTTAGCGGAAAATTTTGGTGCCAAAGTATCAGGGTCTGTTTCGGCAAAAACTGATTTGGTCATTGCTGGGCCTGGAGCAGGTTCAAAGATTAAAAAAGCAGAAGAACTTGGTCTTAAAGTTTTAGATGAGACTGAGTGGCTTAGTTTGATTGGTAAATAATGGGAACGAGACCTTTAGAATTATTGCATTTGTTTGGTGATTTGAACAATATTTCTGGGATAGGCCCAAAAACTATTAATAATCTAAAAAATATCTCGATAGAGAAACCTCGCGATTTTTTATTTACGTTGCCATTTTCAGTATTAGACCGAGTACCCGTTAAGAGTGTTCGCGGGATTAAATCATCTCAAATCGTTACCGTCGAAGTTTTAGTCAAATCTCACAAGATTGGTCGAACTCGTACTTCTGCGTACAGGATCAATGTACTAGATGCAGAAGTTAGCTTTCAATTAGTTTTTTTTAACGCGAGAAAACAATATCTTGAAACTCTTCTACCAGTAGGCGAGCGCAGAATAATTTCTGGAAAATTGGAATTTTATGATGATGTTCCTCAAATTGTACACCCTCACCATGTAAGGACAATCACTGATAATGAGACTATTGTTCGATTTGAACCCGTTTATCCACTCACTTCAGGTGTTAGTCAAAAGCTTATGTTTGGTACGGTTGATGTGCTTTTGAAAAATTTGCCTGAGCTTGGTGAGTGGATTGATCCAAATTTACTGAAAGAAAGAAATTGGCCTTCATGGCGAGACTCTTTGTATGCCGCTCATCGGCCGAAATCTGCCAACAGTGCCTCAATCACAGACCCTGCAAGGCTCAGATTATCGTTTGACGAATTATTTTCACATCAGTTGTCTCTTTCGATTGCTAGAAATAAAATAAAGAAATCAAGGGGGATAATGAATATACCCACCGGTATTCTGAGCAAAAAAGTGTTATCATACTTGTCTTTTAGTTTTACTAAGGATCAAAAACTTTCAATTACTGATATATTAGAAGATTTAAAAAAACCGGAGAGGATGAATCGTCTTTTACAAGGAGATGTTGGTTCAGGTAAAACCATAGTCGCATTTATGGGCTTAGTTGCTGCAGTTGAGGCTGGTGGACAAGGTGCAATAATGGCGCCCACTGAAATTCTGGCAAGGCAGCATTTTGAAACATTATTACCGTTGGCTGAAAATATAGATATAAATTTAAATCTCTTAACGGGTCGAGATAAAGGTACTGCAAGAAATAATAAATTGAATGATTTAAAAGAGGGTAAGACAGACATTATTATTGGAACCCACGCGCTTTTCCAGTCTGATGTTGTTTTTAAAGACTTGCGCCTTGCAGTTGTAGATGAGCAGCACAGATTTGGTGTTCGCCAAAGACTTGAATTAGGAAAAAAGGGGAGTGCTGTTGATCTTTTAGTTATGACAGCAACTCCAATCCCTAGGTCGTTGGCTCTAGCTCAGTACGGTGACATGGATATTAGTATAATTAGGGAGAAGCCCCCAGGCAGAAAACCAATTAAAACTGCACTCATCTCAAGCTCACGAATTGATGAGGTTGTTGATAAATTAAAACAATCCATTGCCGATGGAGCTCAAGCATATTGGGTCTGTCCACTAATCGAAGAAAGTGAGGTTTTACATTATACAGCCGCTGAACGTCGATTTGCGCAGCTACGGGCTAAGCTAGGAGAGGGAATAGTTGAGTTAGTTCATGGTAAAATGTCATCAGAAATAAAAGATAAAATTATGGATCGTTTTGTTTCTGGAAAAACTAAGCTTCTCGTGGCAACTACTGTAATTGAAGTTGGGGTAAATGTTCCTACAGCAAATATTATGGTAGTTGAGAATGCTGAAAAATTTGGGTTAGCGCAACTGCATCAATTGCGAGGCCGAGTAGGTCGAGGGATAAACCAATCGACTTGCTTGCTGCTGTATAAAGAACCACTGAATATTGCTAGCAAAAAAAGATTATCTATCTTGAGAGAGACCGAAGATGGTTTTAAAATTGCAGAGGTTGACCTAAGTCTCAGGGGATCTGGTGATGTAATTGGAACAGCTCAATCTGGCTTGCCAAGGTTTAGAATGTCAAACGTTGAGATGATTGAAATGTTAATGGAAACGGCTCATCAGCAAGCAAGATATCTACTCGCAAAAGATCCAAAGCTAGAAACGCCACAGGGCAGAGCTACTAGAAATCTTCTGTGGTTAATGGAGCAAGATAAATCCATTAGGCTTATATCTGTTGGTTAACCAATTCCTGATTTGTTCTAATTATTATTTGACAAATAGAGAATAATATGAGAACAAAATAGAAACATTATAAAAATACAGTTAGGTTGGTTACATGCTTGTTCAATTGAAAATGATTTTTTCTAAACAAAAAGAAACTATTTTGCTTGATATGATTGGATGTGTCTCATTATTTTTTATCTTTGCGACAGCATTACATATTCCCATACTTTTTTAAAAAGTAGAGGTACATTTTTTTGATTGTTAATGGTCACTTTGTATTTGATTGAAAGCATCCAAAGTTGCTTCAAGGGCAAGTAGTATTGAGGCATGTCTATTTTTGTATTCGGACGCTGGCTTCAATATGTAAAAATCTTCAAAAGGCTTGCTGGGCGTTGGACCGTTTTCAGTGAGCATGTTAGATAATTCTCTAAATACCTTCTGTATTTCTGAAAAAGAACGCCCAATGATAGCCTTTCCTAGAATAGTCGACGAGGCTTGGCCTAGCGCGCAAGCTCTTACATCTTGCCCATAATTAGTTATAATTCCACTTTCAACTATTATATCAACAGTCACAGCGGACCCACATAAAGGTGATCTTTTTGTAGCCGATGCATCGGGTTTTGATAAACGCTCTCGGAAAATTGGCTGAGCTGCCAATTTAAGAATTTTGTCTGAATACAATTTAATTAGGTCAGTTTCAGACGGCATGCTCTTTTCCTTTTCATTTATAATTAATAAATAGGATAACTAGCATTAGTTGCAAATGGATAATTAATATGAACAACTTTGAGCCGAGCACACTAAAATACAATGAAGCGGGTCTAATTCCCGTAATTGCCCAGGATAATAATACTCTAGAAGTTTTGATGCTTGCCTGGATGAACCTAGAGGCAGTGGAGCGCACTCTTAAAACAGGCAAGCTGACTTATTGGTCTCGTTCTCGCAGTGAATTCTGGATAAAAGGTGAAACTTCTGGAAATACACAAGAACTTGTTGAGCTGAGATTTGATTGTGACAGAGACGCATTATTAGCAATAGTTAAGCAAAAAGGTCCAGCTTGTCATACAAATAGAAAGAGTTGCTTTTTTACCGGCATTATTGATGGATCTGAATTTGAATTGATGGTTCCAGTCGATCAAAATGGATAAATCATTAAAAATCATAGGAGGTGGAATGGCAGGCTGCGAAGCGGCTTGGCAAGCGGCAAATATGGGTATTCAAGTTACTCTTTATGAAATGCGACCTAAGGTTAAAACTTTTGCTCATCAAACAGAAAAATTAGGTGAAATGGTTTGTTCAAATTCTTTTCGCTCAAACGATCATGAACAAAACGCAGTTGGGCTTTTGCATTGGGAAATGATGCGTGCAAACGGTTTGGTCATTAGCACCGCTTATGAGCATAAATTGCCAGCAGGCGGAGCACTTGCTGTGGATAGAGATGAATTTGCCAATTCAATTACCAATAAATTGAAATCCCATCCCAATATAAAAATTTCTTACGAAGAAGTTACGTCACTTCCCAATGAGGGAAAGTGGATTGTTGCTACAGGCCCACTTACTTCCTCTAAATTAGCCAATTCTATTGTGGAATTTACTGGCACAGAAGCGTTGGCATTTTTTGATGCCATAGCCCCAATAGTTTACTTTGACTCAATAGACATGTCCAAGGCTTGGATGCAATCCCGATATGATAAGGGAGAAACGGAGGAGGAGAGAACCGCTTATTTAAATTGTCCTATGACCAAAGAGCAATATTACAAATTTATAGATGCTCTTTTGGCCGCTGAAAAAACGGAATTTAAGGAAGGCGAAACTGCAAATTATTTTAATGGATGCCTTCCTGTTGAAGTCATGGCTGAGAGAGGATTAGAAACTTTAAGGTTTGGTCCTATGAAACCTGTTGGATTGACTAATCCCCATTCTGAGGAAAAGCCCTATGCCGTTGTACAGCTTCGTCGTGATAATGCGCTTGGAACACTATACAATATAGTTGGGTTTCAGACTAAAATGAAATATGGCGCCCAAAAAGAAGTGTTGCGTATGGTTCCTGGGTTGGAAAAAGCCGAATTTGCTAGGCTTGGGGGCATTCATAGAAACTCATTTATAAATTCTCCAACTTTGCTTGATAACCAGCTGCGATTTAAACCAAGATCAAACATACGATTTGCAGGACAAATCACAGGTGTTGAAGGGTATGTAGAAAGTGCTTCAATCGGCTTGTTGGCGGGTCGTTTTGCCTCTCTAGAAATTTTTAATAAAAGCATTCCTGAAGTCCCAATAAATACAGCTATTGGGTCTTTAGTAAATCATATCACTGGCGGAGCGCATGCAAAGACATTTCAACCGATGAATGTTAATTTTGGACTATTTCCCGCCATTGAAGGTTTAAAAAGTGGTCGGAAAGGCCGTTCTGATCGTTATAGAGCCTATACTGAGCGTGCAAAAAAATCTTGGTCTGACTGGTTGTCAAATTTTGATGGACGTAAGTTAACTTGATGCTTTACGGTATTGTTTATGGAAAATAATTATTTAAACAAAGTTTATGATGTCAGTACTTCTGATAGTCGAGAGCTTTATGCTTCATGGGCAACAACATACGATCAAGAGGTAATTGAAAACGGATATGCTACTCCTGATCGAATTGCAAAAGCACTGAAAGAATATGTTTCTGATAAATCTACTTTAATATTAGATTATGGATGTGGAACAGGTTTATCTGGTTTAGCACTCCAGTCTGTTGGATTTAAGAACCTTGATGGGTTGGATGTTTCAAAAGAAATGGTGCGTATTGCTGAAAAAAAATCTATATACAAAAGCCTCAAAGTATTTGATCCAGATACTAAAATTCCAATTTACTCGGAACAATACAAAATAATAACAGCTATTGGCGTAATAGGAGCTGGAGCTGCTCCGCTTAAAGTTTTTGATGATTTATTTTCTTTGTTACCGCCGAGTGGGCTTTTTGCTTTTTCATTCAATGATCACACGCTCGGCGACCCAATTTATGAAGAAAAAGTCGAGGATTATGTAGATAGCGGTCGCGCGGCTATGCTACACAAAAATTATGGCAGCCATCTTCCTAAAGCCAACTTGAAGTCCAATATCTATATTCTTAAAAAACTTTGACTTTTATAACTCGTTTTGCACCTTCACCTACTGGACCTTTGCACTTGGGTCATGCTTATTCTGCAATTATTTCCCATGATATGGCTCGTAGAAAAGGTGGAAAGTTTTATGTTCGAATAGAGGATTTAGATCAGTCGCGTTCGAAAAAAAAATGGGAAAACCAAATCTTTGAAGATCTTGATTGGCTAGGCTTGTCTTGGGATGGTCCAATAGTTAGACAATCAGAAGAGCTTGAAAAATATAAAAATATTTTGACAAACTTTAAAAATGAACTGGGCCTTTTTGAATGTTTTTGTAGCCGAAAAGATATAAAACTAGCTTTAAGTGCACCTCATATAGATGATAAATTTTTGGGACCGGATGGTCTCGTTTATCCAGGTACATGTAGGGAAAATATAGTTCCGTCAAAAATTAATTTTAATAATGTCCTGAGAATGAGAGTCAATTTGGGCGAAGAAAAGATATTTACTTTTAACGAATTAGGTCAAAAGAAAGGAAAAATATCTTTCACATTGTCTGAATTTTTAAAAACGATTGGTGACGTTGTACTATGGCGAAAAAGCTATCCCGCATATCATTTAGCTTGTGTGATTGACGACGCTCATCAAAACATAACTCACGTTGTTCGAGGTATGGATTTATTTGAAGCGACTAAAATTCACACCGTATTAAACACTTATTTTGGTTTTCATAAACCTTTTTATTATCATCATAAGTTAATTTGTGACGAAAATGGAAAACGGCTGGCAAAGAGAGACGACTCAAAGTCTATACAAAAATATCGACTTGAAGGTTTTAAGCCTAGTGAAGTCCGCGCTATGATCGGTTTCTAGACTGCTATAAATTTTAATCTTGTTCCCAGGTGGGTTCGCGCTTATTTAAAAAAGCGTCAATGCCTTTTTCTGTTTGCCGAAACATCATATTTTCCGCCATTACTCGTCCTGTGTATTCATAGGCTTCAGATATTGGCATTTCCAATTGCTTGTAAAATGCTTCCTTCCCAATTTTGACGGCTACTCCCAGTTTTGAAGCAATTTGTTCAGCCAGTTTTTCTGCTTCCAAATCAAAATTTTCAATTTCTACTACCCTATTAATAAGTCCTAAAGTTTTTGCTTGTTCTGCAGAGATGAAGTCCCCAGTCGTTAACATTTCAAAAGCTTTCTTTCTTGTAATATTTCGAGAAAGAGCGACCATTGGAGTAGAACAAAAAAGCCCAATATTGACGCCATTAACTCCAAATTTAGTAGATTTTTCGGCAATGGCCAAATCGCAGGTGGCTACCAATTGACATCCTGCAGCGGTTGCTATTCCGTGGACTTTTGCTATGACTGGTTGAGGTAACTTTTGAATCAACATCATCATTCTTGCGCATCTTTTAAACAAATCTAAAAAGTAAGCTTTGCCTCCGTCTTTAGCTTTACGTCCTTTTGTCATTTCTTTCAGATTATGTCCGGCACAAAAAGCTTTGCCAGCACCTTCTAATACAACGGCTCTAATTTTTGGGTCATTTTTTAAATTTTCAAACTCCTTAGTTAGAGCACCGAGCATTTCATCTGATAAAGAATTTAGAGTGTCAGGTGAATTTAAAAGGATGTACGCAACCGAATTTTTGTCGTTACGTTCTAAAATAGCCATCTTGTCCTCCACAAAAATCTACTTAATCATAGAGTATTAATTTTAAGGTTAAAATAATGCCGTTACGTTTTACTATTCAAGAGCTGAGCAAATACGTCGAGGAAATATTCCCTCAGGTTAAAGACGACTTTGAAATTCTGGAAATTTCAGAATTTGGATCGCGAGTTAGATTAAAAGTCAATTTTAAACATTTAAGACCTGGGAATACTGTCTCTGGCCCCGCTATTTTTTCTCTTGTTGATTGCACCGCTTATATGGCGATTTTAGCAAAGCTTGGTAAGGAAGCTCTGGCAGTGACAACAAATTGCTCTATTGACTTTATGAGGAAGCCATCAGGAGAGGCTGATCTAATTGCCAATTGTGAAATTCTCAAATTTGGGAAGAGCCTTGTTGTGGCTGATGCAAAAGTCTACTCAGAAGGCTCTGAGAAGCCCGTTGCACGGGCTTCCGTCACTTATTCTATACCGCCGAAAAGGTAAAAACCTAAGTTTTGACTTCGGTTTCTTGTTTTTTTATAAACTCTGCTTTTGGCTTAGCACCTGTTGCAAGAGGATCATCCTGACGTTGGACCGACCCCTCAAAATGAGCTCCAGACTCAATAGCGATTGTTTTGTGGATAATATCACCTTCAACACGAGCAGTAGACGTCAATCTGACTTTTAGGCCTCTAACCCGCCCAATAATTCGACCATTTATCACCACGTCGTCAGCAACAACTTCACCTTTGATAGTTGCTGTTTCACCAATCGTTAGCAAGTGAGCCTTTATGTCTCCTTCAACGGTTCCTTCAACCTGAATATCGCCAGTAGTTTTGATGTTTCCCACAATGTTTAAGTCTTGAGACAACATTGATGCAGGAGGTTTCGGTTTTGCCACTGGAACTGTAGATGCCGTTTTTTCAGACTCTATGGGCTTGTTTGCTTCGGGTGCTTTTTGAGCGGGTTCATTAATTTTACTCTTAGAAAACATTTTTTGCTGCCTTAATATATTTCATTGGGTTAATAGCTTTTCCGCCTATTCTTATTTCATAGTGTAGATGTGTGCCGGTAGATCGTCCAGTGTTTCCCATATCACCGATATGTTGTCCACGAGATACTCTCTGTCCTTTTTTTACACGAAACTTTGAGAGATGTGCATAACGTGTTTCGATCCCAAAGTCATGTTTTATTTTTATAAGTCTTCCATAAGCACTTTGCCATCCTACATAAACTACGACACCATCTGCTGTAGCGCGAATAGGTGTTCCATGAGGAGCTGCAAAATCTGTACCATTGTGCATTCTTCCCCAACGCGGTCCAAAACCAGATGTGAATCTATTGGATGTCTGAACAGGATGGTAGAATGGATATTTTTCAATAGCTATCCTGTAAAGGTTCAATTCGTCCAAACTTTTTAATATTCTTGAAGCTTTTTCCGCATTTTTATCGTAAATAGTAAAAGCTGTTTCTCCATCTCCATCTAAAAACGTTAAATCATGCCCCCCATACCCACTATATCCACGTCTGATCGTTTCAATGACGCTGTCAGGATTTACGCCTGCCGCTCGAAACATTTTATCCAAAGGACCAACTGAAACTGACAAAGCTTCTTCTATAAGACGAAATATTTGTTCATTTCGCTGCTCAATCAGTTTTATTTCCCTTTCAATATTTTTTACACTTTGTCGCGCTGCATACGCCTCACTTCGGAGCATATCTCGTTGCCCTGCAGTTTCACTTAATACTTTTGACAGAAGTGCTTCTTTGTCTGTATTTGTTATGGTTGAAAATTTTGGATTGATTTCCTCTGACGATCCGGAATTTGTTATTAGCTTTAGCTGGCTTAGATTCTCTTTAGCTTTTATTTCTTCCAGACGTGAGGTGCTCAATTTAGATTTTACAATATTAAGAGCAGAAGTAAGTTCTTTACGTTCAATTTCTATTTCCATTAGCTCTTCTTGTAATTTTGATATGTGGGCTAAAGCTTTCTCAAATTTTATCTGTGTTTGTCTTGATGAGTCTTGTTGATAGTCACGTTCTTCAGCCAGCGACATCAATCTTAATTGGTAATTCTCCTGATCTCTAATGGCTTGCTCTCTAAAATTACCAGCTCCGAGGCTATCCATCGTTATAACCGCGATAGAAAAGATTGACCAAGCAATTAGACAAAACATACCGCAAGCGATTGCAGTTTGAGTGCTGGATTTTAGATTAAAAAAAACAGTTTTATCGTTACTTTTGAGCAGTATTTGACGGGCGGGAAACGCTTTTTGACAAAAGTTTTCTATCCGCTCAGAAAGAATCTGTTTTTTGTTTTCTTTATTCAAAGTTACGCCACGCTGAAATAAAAAAGCTAGTATTAGTTATCGATTTAAGGATAGATAAGCAATAATTTTATACCGTACAAATTCCTAATTATTTGAAAATATCAGTCAATTTTTACTTATAAGAAGTGTTGATATTCAATTGATCTGCAAGGGGCCAATAAAAATCTGGTGGAAGTCCAGCATCAGCCCGTTTTTCTTCATTAAAAGGCGGTTTTAAAAAGCCATTGAAGTACTTTGTAACTAATCTATGAAATTCAATTTTTGGATCAAGGTTATTTCTACCGCAGAGGAAGTTAAACCACTTGGAACCATAAGCAACGTGAGAAACCTCTTCTTCATATATTGTTTTAAGCGCCTTTACCGCATTTTTCAGTTTTGCTTTTTCAAATAGCCTGATCATGTTGGGGGTAACGTCTAAACCTCGCGCTTCGAGGACCATTGGGACTACGGCAAGTCGTCCTAATAAATCGTCGCGTGTATCAATAGCTGCCTGCCAAAGACCGTCGTGAGCTGTTAAATCACCATAATAACTACCTAACTCTTCTAAACAATCACATATAAGATTAAAATGGTTGCTTTCCTCTTGTGCAGATTTTACCCAATCATCATAAAAGCCTACGGGCATCTGTATGTTTGCAAATCGAGCAATAATATCCCAGTGTAAATCTACGGCATTTAATTCTATGTGGGCGATAGAATGGAGTATAGCGATTTGGCCATTCAAAGTATTTGGACGCCGCCGTGGAACCTCTCCGGCTCTTACAAGCTCAGGTTTGTTTGGCCGAGCAGGGTTTAATGGGGGACTCGATAACCCAATTTCAATGGTGGTTCCTTTACTTCTATTATCAAACCAAATTTGCGCGTATTCTGAAGAAAGTGCAGTTTTCTCACGGCCGTCTTTTTTGTTAAGAACAAAAGTTGCCATTTGGGAAAGTGTTAAGGCAGTCAAAGCTTCTTGACCGTTTCTAGAACTTCGGTCACGTGATTAGCAACCTTTACCTTTCGCCATTCATGTGTGACTGAACCAGAACCGTCGATGATGAAAGTTGACCTTTCGATGCCCATGTAAATTTTTCCGTACATCGATTTTTCTTTCCAAACACCAAAATCTTCGCAGACACTGCCTGCTTCGTCGGATAGAAGAGGTACAGTTAGGTTTTGCTTTTTTACAAATTTTTCATGGCTTGTGATGCTATCTTTCGAAATGCCAAATACTTTTATATTAAGGTTGTTAAAAAGCTCGATATTTTCAGTAAAGTCTTTAGCCTCTCGTGTACAGCCAGAGGTATTATCTCTTGGGTAAAAGAAAAGAACAACCATGTTTGGTCGAAAGTCTTTTATATCAATAATATCTCCAGTCTCGTTCGGTAAAATTACGTCTGGTGCTGGATAGGGTGTAGTTGCCATATTAATATCCTGTTATTTCACTATAATAATGATATTAGGTCGGATGAAAATATTTGAAAGAAAAGATATAAATCTTGAGAAAATTTTTTAAAAATTTGTTGTCTTCTGATGCGAGCTCTTCCGTTACGCGATGGGTCGTAACTCTTTTGATTTCATTATTGTTATTTTTAGCAGTTGTAACGATCGCTCTGATAGCAGTTTTGCGAGATCGAGAGGTTCTAATTCCGCAAAGGTTTGCCAATAAGATTATATCTGAGGCTAATTCGTTGTCTTTTCCATACTTTGTAGAAGTTGATGATGTCTATTTGTCTTTGGATGATAATTTTATCCCTAAATTAGTGGTTAGAGATATTGATTTGTTGTCTCCTACAAAAAGCCCAATTTTATCTTTTAATTCATTGGCCGCAAAGTTTTCCTTAGCTGATTTGATTTCCAGTAAATTTAGGGTGTCCTCAGTAACTTTAGATGGCGCAAATTTATCTATAAAAAGACTAGAAAACGGATCTTTAAATTATAAGTTTGGTTCGTCAGATCTTTCCAGGACTGATAATTTTGATACTTTAGCTTTTTTGAAGAGGTTAGATTATTTTTTATCGACCAAAGAAATGGAAAAATTCCAAGATTTAAACTTATTTGGTTTAACAGCACAATTTGAGGATGAGCTTAATAACAAAAATTATACAATAGATGGCGCTCGTTTTCGGGCGTCTCGTGTAGATCAGGTTCTTGCAATGAGTTTTGACTTAGCTCTGCTAACTGGTAATACTGATGTGGCAACGGTAGAGGCAAATTTTAAAAGCCCTATAGGTCAAGTCAACGGTGAATTTGGTTTAATACTTAAAGATATCCCTTCTCAAGATATTGCATTGCAGTCGCGTGAATTTGGATGGTTGAGTGTTCTGGATGCTCCAATTTCTGGAGCACTAAGAGGTTCTTTCGATATAGAGGGACGTTTAAATCCCGTAAACGCTACCCTGCAAATAGGCAAAGGTGTATTTAAACCATCGAGTGATATTAAACCAATAGCGTTTGATACAGCCCGAACTTATTTTTCGTATGCACCTGGTAGTGGTAAGGTTGATTTTGATGAGATATTTTTCGATAGTAAAGATTTAAAAGCAACGGCTGATGGTTTTATTATCATAGAAGATATTACAAATTTGCCAGAAACATTTGTAGCTCAATTAAACTTCTCTAATCTTGAAACTGGCACTTTTGGGTTTTTAAATAATGGTATTACTTCAAACTCTGCTACTAGTACTTTCAAAGTTCAGCTTGCTCCATTTGACATAGAAATACCACAGCTGTTTATTTACGATATTCCAACCCAAGTCAGTATAAACACGACAGGATTTATTTCAGTAAAAGAAAAATATTGGGATATTTCATTAGATACTAAAAGTGAGTCCGCAGATTTAGAAAACGTTCTTTATTTTTGGCCAGAAAGTCATAAACCAAAAGTTAGGCAATGGGTGGTTGATCATTTTGAAGAAAGCAAACTGTTCGATATCTCAATGCAAATGGAAAAGGGAAAAGGGGATAGCCCAATGCTCTCTTGGAGTTTTGGGTTCTCAGATACCTCTTTCAGTCCTTTAAAAGGTTTTCCTCTTATCAATAAATCTTCGGGTCATTTTGTTTCGAAAAATTATTCGACGACTGTACTTCTGGAAAATGGGTTATTTTTTGACTCAAATAATAGAATTATTGACATCAGTGGTAGTAGGTTTTTTATCGAAAATAGTCGAATAAAGCCAACCCCAGCTGAGATATTGATCAAAGCCGATGGAGGCTTAGGCTCATTTTTGGATGTGTTAAATAGTCCTCCTCTAAAGTTAATGGATAGAATAAAACAACCAACAAACTTAGGAAAAGCAGAGGTTTCAGGGCAGGGTATTGTTAACATACTTCTTAAAAAAGATTTAAAACCAGATGAAATTTTTTATGAGGTTTCTGCAACTGCAGAAAGGTTTTCTTCTGACCTAACTAATCCAAGCTATCAAATTACAAATGGATCTCTAGATTTCTTTGCCAATAACGAATTTATAGAAATACAGGGAGATGGATTAGTAAAGAATTTACCTGTTCGGGCTAATTTTTTAGAGTCTATAGGGGAAGGTGATTCAAAAAATCTCGAAGTTGATTTTGAATTGTCAGAGAAAGCTTTAGATTTATTCCCGATCGGTTTGCCTGATCTAAAAATTGTTGGTTCGGCCCCGGCTAAACTCTCATTGAAATTTTTAGAAGATAAAAAAGTTAAATTTAGCTTAACTAGCGAATTGGATGGGTCTGAAGTGAGATATTCCCCATTAAATTGGGTTAAAGAAACAGATGAAAAAGCTGAGTTAAAGGTTTCTGGAATTTTAGGGGAACAGCTCGTAGTCGACGATATCTTTTTAAGTTCTAAAAATTTAACTTTGAATGGTTCCGCTTTACAAAAACAAGATGACAAGTTTGATGTCAATTTTAGCAAACTAGCATTGGGAGAGGTATTTGATCTTCAATTGTCTGTTAAACCGAACAGTGAGATCGTTGTCAGCGGTGGTCAACTTAATATGCAAGAATTTTTAAAATTACCATTAGCTATAAACTCATCTGAAAAATCAGCTCCTTTATCAATTTATCTCGATGAACTGAAATTATATGAGAAACAAATTATTACAAGATTGACAGCAAATATGGATGCGGAAGGAAAAGGTGATTTTTCTGGGAGCTTGAACAACCTTGCTTCGTTCGGTGGAAATATAACAAAAATAGAAGATGGCTACAGTGTTCAGGCACAATCTAATAATGCTGGCGCCTTTGTTCGAGCTCTAGGAGCTGCAAAAGCGGCCGACGGCGGTACAGCTGAGCTAAGTCTTAGACATCTAAAAAACTCCCAAGGGATGAAAGGGAGATTGAAAATAAAAAATATTCGTTTGAGGAATATGCCTGCTTTATTAGAACTTTTAGATGCAATCAGCATTGTGGGCTTGCTAGATCAATTACAAGGCCCTGGTTTGGTTCTAAATGAAATTGAAGCGGATTTTGTAAATTTGTCGGATCAAATAAAATTTGAGAGAGCCTCCGCGTTTGGCCCCTCTATAGGCATTTCGTTGGAGGGATATTATGCCAAAGCTACTAACAAGTTGAACATGCAGGGCGTTTTGTCACCTCTTTATGTTGTGAATGCAATCGGATCAATTTTTACCAGAAAAGGTGAGGGGCTTCTTGGTTTTAACTATAGATTAAAGGGAAGTGCGGATAGGCCAGAGGTATTAGTTAATCCCCTCTCTATTTTTACGCCTGCTATTTTTAGAGAAATTTTCCGTCGACCGGTTCCTAATTTGGAATAATAGATGAATTTAAGTGATTTTGACTTTCAGTTGCCAGAAGAATTAATTGCAACAAGACCCGTCAACCCAAGATCTGCAGCTCGTCTGTTAGTAGCTAAAGGTAATAACTTTGATGACAGTTTTGTTAGTGATCTTCCAGGGTTTTTAAAATCTGGCGATAGACTAGTTTTTAACGATACAAAAGTTCTTCCAGCAAGGCTAGATGGATTTAGAAGTCGATCCATCGATGTAGATAATGTAGCTTCTGCTAAAATAGAAGTGACCCTGTTAGCTTCAAAGAAAGAGAGTATATGGAGCGCATTGATAAAACCACTGCGGAAAATAAGGGTTGGCGAAAAAATAACTTTTGATAAAAGTTTTGAAGCGATACTTATCGACAAGGTTGATGGGCAGGGAATTCTGCACTTTAATAAGGAAAACATCGAGTTTTTAGATCGGTTGGAAGAGCTTGGTGCCATGCCACTGCCTCCATATATTGCCTCTAAACGTCAAGCCGATAAGCGAGATAATTTAGATTATCAAACTATATTTGCTCAAAAAATAGGTTCTGTAGCCGCTCCAACAGCATCCTTACATTTTGATTTAGGTTTGCTTGAAAGGCTAAAGAAAAAGGGTGTGGAAACCTCATTTGTAACGCTTCATGTTGGAGCAGGAACATTTTTGCCAGTTAAAAGCGAAGATATTAGACAACACAAAATGCATGCTGAATTTGGAGAAATTAATCAGAAGACAGTAGACGAAATAAGACAAACCAAGAAAAATGGAGGAAGAATAATCCCGGTTGGGACAACCGCTTTAAGATTATTAGAAACTGCTGCTCAATCAAATGATATTGTGAGTGAGTGGCGTGGTGAAACCGATATTTTTATTTACCCGGGCTACAAATTTTTAGTTGCTGATGGATTAATGACTAACTTTCATCTACCTAAGTCTACCTTAATGATGCTAGTTTCGGCCTTAATGGGTAAAGAAACTATTGAATCTATCTACAATCACGCCATAACAAAAAAATATAGATTTTTTTCCTATGGTGATTCCTCTCTCCTATTTCCATAGAAATAAAAAATAGATCTTTTTGAGGTGTTAATATGTTGCTCGTTATGCAGGGGTCTTGGGCTCTCTTGTTGGGTATGCTTTTTTTGCAGCTTGGAAATGGCCTGCAAGGTACCTTACTTGGTGTAAGAGGGGAATTAGAAGACTTTTCTACTTTCGAAATGTCAGTCGTAATGTCAGCCTATTTTGTTGGTTTCTTAGGAGCGAGTAAGCTTGTTCCTGATTTAATCCGGAGAGTTGGACATGTTAGAGTTTTTGCAGCCTTAGCATCCTTTATATCTGCAATTCTTATCTTGTATCCCCTTTTGGTCAATCCATGGGTGTGGACCGGAGGAAGGGTAATAATAGGTTTCTGCTTTTGTGGTGTTTATATTACCGCCGAAAGTTGGTTGAATAACGCGGCAACAAACGAAAATAGAGGACAACTTTTATCCTCTTACATGGTTGTTCAAATGGCAGGCATTGTGGCTGCACAACTTTTATTGCTTATAGGCGATCCCAGTGGTTTTGAGCTATTTGTTTTAATATCTGTTTTGGTTTCGATTTCTTTTGCGCCAATCTTATTATCGATCACTCCTACACCAGCCTTTGAGACCACGAAACCAATGAGTATTAAGGAACTATTTTCCACTTCACCATTAGGATGTGTGGGGATGTTTTTTTTAGGTGGTATATTTTCGGCTCAGTTTGGGATGGCCCCTGTATTTGGGACCAGTGCTGAGTTATCCTTACCACAAATTTCAATTTTTGTTGCGGCATTTTATATAGGAGCAATGGTTTTTCAATTTCCTGTTGGTTGGCTTTCCGATCGCATGGATCGCAGGATTTTGATTGTTGCAACATCAGCTATAGGCTTTATTGCGGCTGTATTTGCGATCTTTGGTGAAAATATTTTTATAATACTTTTGGGAAGCGCATTCTTCATAGGAGGGATGTCCAATCCTCTTTATTCTTTGTTGATTGCCTATACTAATGACTTTTTGGAGCCGGACGACATGGCGTCGGCGTCTGGCGGGCTTCTTTTTTTAAACGGGTTAGGCGCTATTAGTGGGCCTTTATTCACAGGGTATTTAATGACTGAAATTGGCCCAACCGGTTTTTTTGTAATATTAGCTGCTTTGCTAGGTTTGTTAACGGTTTATGGGTTCTACAGAATGACGCAGCGCGGAATTTCTGATGTAGACACGTCCAGTTATGCAACCGTATTACCCACAACCTCTGTCGTTGCTGTCGAAATTGCGCAAGAATTGGCCATTGAGGCTGCAGAAGAGTTGGACGAAAGTGCATAGACGTAATAAAATTACTTCACAAAAAACAAAACTCATGTCTTAATGTATTAAAAAAGCAGGAAACAGGCATGAACCCCGAATTTATTTTAAATTTCTGGCTCGATGAAGTTGGGCCTGAGTATTGGTATAGCTCTGATGAGTCCTTGGATCGTTTGATAGAGCAAAAATTTAAGAAAACTTTAGAGCAGATTTTAGCTGGAGGGCATAGCTTGTGGCTTACTTATCCCTCTGGAGCTTTAGCCTATATTATAGTTTTGGATCAGTTCTCAAGAAACATTTTTCGTGGAAGTAAAAATTCCTTTGCCTCCGACAGGATTGCCATTGCTGCATCCAAGCAATCAATAAAATATGGATTTGATCTAAAATTAGATGAGCCTGCACGGCAATTTTTTTACATGCCTTTAATGCATTCTGAAAACCTATACGATCAGGAAAGATGTATTCGGCAAATAATAGAAAAACTTCCATCATCTGGTAATAATCTACTAAAGCATGCTCGAGCACACCGTGAAGTAATAAGGAGTTATGGGCGCTTTCCTAGCAGAAATAATCCATTAGGTCGTAAAACCACACTATTTGAACAAGAGTATTTTGATCTAGGCGGTTATCAGGGCATTCTTTCACGAATTAATGAATATGCAGCTTAACTTTCAGTATATTTTTCTAAAAGGCACATTGAACAACTCGCTCAAATAGTTTAACGTTAAACAATATGTTTTTTGGAGCCAAAGATGTCGCAGAGTGTTTTTGATGTAATCGTAATTGGTGCTGGTCCAGGGGGCTATGTAGCTGCCATCCGGTGTGCGCAGCTGGGTCTTAAGACGGCAATAATTGAACGTGAACATATGGGAGGTATTTGTCTTAATTGGGGCTGCATTCCAACAAAAGCAATGTTGCGATCTGCTGAAGTTTTTCATTTGATGCACAGGGCAAATGAGTTTGGGTTGAACGCAGAAAAAATATCTTTTGATCTCAATGCAGTGATTAAGCGTTCTCGTGGAATTTCAAAACAACTAAATCAAGGCGTCACTCACCTTTTGAAAAAAAATAAAGTCAAATCATTTATTGGAGATGCGACTATTTTGGATAAGGGTAAAGTTAAAGTAGAGAAAAATGATAATTCTGAGGAATTATCGTGTTCAAACATAATTATCGCTTCAGGTGCGCGTGCGCGGGAATTACCCGGGTTAGAGGCAGATGGTGAAATCGTTTGGACTTATAAGCATGCTTTAACACCTTCTCGTATGCCTAAAAAGCTCTTGGTCGTTGGGTCAGGCGCGATAGGAATAGAATTTGCGAGTTTTTATAATACTCTCGGCGCTGATACCACAGTTATCGAAGTAGTTGATCGAATTCTCCCGGCCGAGGATGCGGAAATTGCTGCTTTTGCACTTAAACAATTCTCGAAACAGGGCATGAAAATTTTGACCAATGCGTCAGTGAAGAAAGTAGAACGAAAGAAAAACTCAGCCCATGTGGAGATTGTAAGTGAAGGCAAAACAATAACGGAACAATTTGATACAATTATTTCAGCTGTTGGAATTGTTGGAAATATAGAAGGGTTAGGTCTGGAAAATCTATCAATTAAAACGGATAAGTCACATATAAAAACAGACAATAACTGTAATGTTGGTATTGATGGTATCTTTGCAATTGGGGATGTTGCCGGTGCTCCTTGGTTAGCTCATAAAGCAAGTCATGAAGGTGTCATGGTGGCCGAAATCATTGCTGGAAAGCACACGCATCCTGTTGATCCAAGTTCTATTGCCGGTTGCACTTATTGCCATCCTCAAATTGCAAGTGTTGGATTGACTGAAGAGGAAGCAAATAAAAAGGGTCTTAAAGTCAAAATTGGCCGTTTTCCATTTATTGGTAACGGAAAGGCTATCGCTCTGGGTGAGCAAGAAGGTCTGATCAAAACAATTTTTGAAGCTAAAACAGGCGAACTTTTGGGGGCACATATGGTAGGAGCAGAAGTTACTGAATTAATTCAAGGTTATGTGCTGGGTCAAAAATTGGAGACAACTGAGGAGGATTTAATCTCAACAGTATTTCCCCATCCTACGCTGTCTGAGATGATGCATGAAAGTGTATTAGACGCTTTTGGGCGAGCAATTCATATTTGATAAAATTTTAATTCATCAATTCTGCGAGCTTTGCACTGCGAAATTAATTTAGCCACGTCGTCTACCGCCGCGTCTTCGGGACCTTCCACTGTCCCCTGTACCTTCTGATGAAGTGCCAGCTGGCTTATTAAATTTTATCCAAGCTCCACCATGTGGATCATTGTCTGTAAGTAAGTTTGCCGCTCTTATTGCTTCCATCTCTTTACCTGGACGGGATTTAGTAGACCCCATTCCGAAGATAGAAACGAACGTTTCATCATCCATCTCATCGGGGATAATTATTCCCAAAGACATCACCTCTGCTTTTTTTTCAGCAATTTTTTTCTGTGTAATCGGTAATGCAACTGGGTTCATTATAGCAGATGTCATTCCTGCACCCATAGCCATTGGTAAAAATGCGTTATTGATACCGTGTCGGTTGGGTAATCCAAAAGAAATATTAGACGCGCCACATGTGGTGTTTACTCCCAATTCTTCTCTTAATTTACGAACGAGAGTAAATACTTGATTTCCAGCAGTAGCCATTGCCCCGATAGGCATGACTAGGGGATCAACAACAATGTCGTTGGCAGGTATTCCAAAATCCGAAGCCCGTTCCACTATTTTTTTTGCAACCTCAAATCTGACGTCAGGATCCTCTGAAATTCCAGTGTCATCATTACTTATCGCAACCACCGGAACATTATATTTCGCCACTAATGGCAATACAAACTCTAAGCGCTCTTCTTCACCAGTAACGGAATTTAAAAGAGGACGCCCTTCCGCTGTTTCGAGACCCGTTTCCAGTGCTCCAGGAACTGAGCTGTCGATACATAAAGGAACATCTGTAAGCCCTTGAACCAATTCAATCATTTTTTTCATTAAAGGCGGTTCAGTTTCGTTGGGGTTAGGATTGGAATTATACACAACACCTGCATTGATATCTAAAATATCCGCGCCAGCTGCAACCTGGGCAAGTGCGTCTCTTTCCACTGTTGAAAAATCGCCTGCCTCAAGTTCTGCAGCTAACTTCTTTCTGCCCGTTGGGTTTATTCTTTCACCTATAACACAAAAGGGGTGGTCAAAACCTAAAACGGCAGTTTTAGTTTTTGATTCAACAACAGTTTTAACCATTTTTTTTCCTTATAATTGGTTTGCTGGAATTCCTGAAGTTCCACCATTTTCCGTAACCCATTTGGCGTTTGTCTTTATACCGCCAAGTGGAAAAAAATGAACGCTCGAAATATTAAATTCTGGGTTATTTGCTTTATAATCAGCTAATTGAGATAGAACCTCTATAGGCTCATACGGCAATAGAAGTTTTGTCACATCTGTCGCTCGTTTTTGTAGAACCTTTAAGGAAGGGCCTACGCCGCATGCAATAGCAAATTTGATTAAGGTTTGTAGCTTGGCGGGGCCAGCAATGCCAATATGAATTGGAATATCTATACCTGCAGATTTAATTGAGTTTGCCCACTCGATAATGGGCCCAGCCTCAAAAGCAAATTGAGTTGCTATTGCCATCTCGGCGTTTGTTTTGTTTTTAAAATTTTGTTTCCATTTTAAGGCAGCATCAACATTTTTTCTGCTTCCGTCTGGATCTATATCTTTATTTCCTTCTGGATGACCAGCGATATGGATATTTTTGAAATTTGCCTTGTCAAAAAGACCAGTTTCTAAAAGATCCATAGAACTTTTATATTCTCCATGGGGTTTACTGACACCTCCTGCTAACAACAAAGCTTGATCCACTCCTGCTTCGCCCTGGTATCGTGTAATCCAGTCATTTAACATTGCCTTATTGCTTATAATTCTGGCAGGAAAGTGTGGCATGGTGGGAAAGCCATCCTCTGCCAAACGCCTTGCGGTATCCACCATATCTTCAATCGGTGTTCCTTCAATATGAGCGATGTAGACCCTCGTATTTTTTGGCAGTATATCTTTAAAATTTTCTACTTTTTCGGCAGTTCTTGGCATGACTTCAATCGAAAAATTTTTTAGAAATACTTCAAGGTTTTGGCTAACCTGAGGTGCCTGTGAATGCTTTGTTTTTAATCCAAAAAGTGCCATTTTAAACCCTTAATTTTGGTTAGTTAGCCCGACCATTATTGTTTACAAGAGCTATTAATTTTTCTTTATCATATTCGGCTTCAATTTTTTTTGCTTGTTCTTCTGCAATATGCTCTGGGTCACCTTCAATCTGAATAGGCTCAGCTTTTCTCCATTCAGCGAGGTAGTCATCTGTAGATTTTTGATCAGACTTCATCGCGGCTCTATCAATTGCTTGTTCGAACCTTTCTGAAAGTTGTATTTTCTTAGCACGGCGACCTTTGCCAACTATGACCTGGGCAGGTATATCTCTCCAGTATACAATTATCACATCATGCATAAATCGACTCCTTGGCGGATTTATCTTTTTTGGTATGCCAGTTAGTATTTTATCTAAAGCTAAATTTCGACAATAAGGATCGCAGCAGCGACGTTTGGTTGAGGCAAGTGAAATTAAATTGTCTTGCGCACTATTATTCTCCGAAGTATCGTTGGTTTAACTTATAATGGAGGGCGTGGGAGATGGCGCCCAAAGAGCCAATTGAAAAAGCGACTTTCCCTCACGTGGTTGAGAGCGCTATCGAAAACGGATCGGGGCCTGAGGCTTTATATGCAGCGCTCGACTTGGGCACTAACAGCTGTCGTATGTTAATTGCCCAACCGAAAGGCGCTCAGTTTCACGTCATTGATAGTTTTGCAAAATCTGTACAATTGGGATCTGGACTTGAAAAAACGGGAAGATTAAGTCGGGAATCCATGAACCGAACAATCCAAGCTCTTAAGGTTTGTAAGCAGAAGTTAGATAAGTATGATGTGAAGTACTCAAGGCTTGTTGCAACTGAAGCCTGCCGGAGAGCTAAAAATTCACAAGATTTTATTTTAAAAGTTTTTCAAGAAACAGGTCTAAAACTTAATATTATAAACACTGAGGAAGAGGCTCGGCTTGCGGTTATCTCCTGTGCCCCTCTCGTGAGCTCAAGATCTGAACAATTACTTGTTGTTGATATTGGGGGTGGTTCTACAGAGCTTGTCTGGATCGATTTAAGTGCTGTTCCTTCACATGAGAGGCCTAAATCAATTATGCGCTTACATTCAGGCTTTCATTCGATTGAAAGCCCATTTCCTGCCGCTAGAGTTGTCGACTGGATTTCGGTACCTTTAGGTGTAGCCACGTTAAGAGATCAATTCAATGACGTAGAAGATGATGCTGCTCGATTTGCTCTCATGAGCTGGTACTTTGAAGAAAAATTAACTGATTTTGCGCCATACAAAGATAATAAAATAGATACAAGTTTTCAAATTATAGGAACGTCCGGTACTGTTACTACAGTTGCATCATCCCATCTGGGCTTACGTCGTTATGATCGAACTAAAGTTGATGGCTTGAGAATGACGACAGATCAAATAGATAAGGTAATTCGTTCTTATTTGGAGATGGGCCCAGACGGACGTAAAAAAGATCCTAGAATTGGGCGTGATAGGCAGGCTTTAATAATGTCCGGTTCAGCTATTTTGCAGGCCATGTTAAGAAGTTGGCCAACCGACAAACTAACCGTTGCAGATCGTGGTCTTCGGGAAGGGCTTTTGTATGCACAAATGTCAGCTAATGGAGTTTTAGAGGACGTTATTCTTTAAAATAAATGAACTGTTTAGTATTAAATCGAAACATTGATGAAAAAAATAACAAAACCCAAAAATACATCTGGTCGTGGCCAGCGAGATCTCAAAGTAAAAGTAAAATCGGCCCGAGGGAAAACGGTTAGCCAGGTTAAATGGCTCCAGCGACAATTAAACGACCCCTATGTAAAGAGAGCACAACTTGAAGGTTTTCGAGGCCGCGCTGCATTTAAAATATTGGAATTAAACGAAAAGTATAATTTTTTGACACCAGGCTCAAAAGTGATTGATTTAGGTTGTGCTCCGGGTGGTTGGAGCCAAGTTGCAGTCGATTTAGTAAATTCACTTGGTGTGAAAAAAAACAATGAAATTGGTTCGGTTATTGGAGTAGATTTACAGGAAGTGGAAGCTTTACCTGGTGCCACCTTTTATCAGCTTGACTTTATGGCGAACGACGCAGATGTCGAGGTCAAAAATATTCTTGAAGGAAAAGCAAATGTTGTAATGTCTGATATGGCGGCATCTTCTTCTGGTCATAAAAAGACAGACCACCTTAGAATAATGGCGCTGTGTGAAACTGCAGCTTATTTTGCTTTTGATGTTTTGGAGGAGGGTGGAACTTTTGTCGCTAAAGTTTTAGCTGGTGGGGCGGAAAGTGATCTGCAAAATTTACTGAAACAAAAATTTAAAAAAGTATATAACGTTAAGCCCCCAAGCAGTCGATCGGATAGTTCAGAAAAATTTGTGGTTGCCCTTGGTTTTAGAGGTTAGTTTTTGTTATTGTCGCGGTTGCCTTTTAAATTGGTAAATACAGCAAAGTTTATGTTTCATTTATCTGATATTTCATAATTAGTTATTTTGGAGAAAGAAATGCCACTAAACCTTAATCGTGAAGTTTTTATAACCTGTGCAGTGACGGGATCAGGTAGTACACAAGATCGCAGCCACTACGTTCCTCGAAGTCCAAAAGATATCGCTGATAGTGCAATTAATGCCGCGAGAGCAGGTGCTGCCATTGTTCATTGTCATGTTCGCGATCCTGAAACTGGAAAACCTAGTAGAAATTTAGCCTATTATCGTGAGGTTACGGATCGTATTAGAGACGCTGATGTGGATGTTGTTCTTAATCTTACCGCAGGTATGGGTGGTGATATAGTATTTGGCGGTACTGAAAATCCGTTGCCAGTAGCCGAAGGAACAGACATGATTGGTGCTGAAGAGAGGGTGGCGCATATTATTGAGTGTCTACCGGAAATATGCACATTGGATTGTGGAACTATGAACTTTGCCGAAGCAGATTATGTTATGACCAATACTCCTGGGATGTTGCAGGCCATGGGTTCGATAATGACCAAGGCAGGAGTTAAGCCTGAAATAGAGGCCTTTGATACTGGGCACCTTTGGTATGCAAAACAGTTGGTAGCAGATGGAATCATCGAAGATGATGTTTTAGTTCAATTGTGTATGGGAGTGCCTTGGGGTGCACCAGATGATTTAAATACTTTTATGGCTATGGTGAATAATGTTCCTGAAAATTGGACCTTCAGTGCATTCTCTCTTGGAAGAAATCAGATGCCTTATGTTGCCGCAGCAATTTTGGCTGGAGGCAATGTGAGAGTTGGGTTGGAAGATAATCTTTGGCTTGAGAAGGGAGTTTTGGCCAAGAATGAAGATTTAGTTTCTCGAGCAAAGGAAATTATTGAAGCAATGGGGGCAAAAGTCATCGGAGCCCAAGACGTTAGAAAAAAGCTAAACTTGATTAAAAGAGCGCCGGTTACCTAACTTAAAAGGCTAATTTTTAATATGCTGAGTTATGTAAAGGATGATTTATGAAAAAAGTAGCTGCAATTGTTGGTGGCGGTGTTATTGGAGCCGGCTGGCTTGCTCGGTTTTTGCTAAATGGCTGGGATGTGAAAGTCTTCGATCCAGATCCGGAAGCAAGAAGAAAAGTTGAGGAAGTACTTTTAAATGCAAAAAGGGCATTGCCCATGTTGTATGATTTTAAGCTTCCGGAAGAAGGAAGTTTATATTTTTGTTCTACAATCCAAGAAGCAGTTGAAGACGCATTATGGATACAAGAAAGTGTACCAGAGCGTTTAGATATCAAACATTCAGTATTATCAGAAATACAAACATACTGCCAAAATATAGCAGTTATAGGCTCCTCAACTTCTGGATTTATGCCATCTCAATTGCAAGAAAATTCGTCTTTTCCTGAGCAGATAATGGTTTGTCATCCTTTTAACCCTGTCTATTTGCTTCCCTTGGTTGAAGTTGTTCCTGGGAGTTTAACGAGTGATGAGCATTGTAAATCGGCAAAAGTGTTGCTTCATGAGGTGGGTTTTTTTCCTTTACATATTCGTAAAGAAATAGACGCTCACGTTGCTGACCGGTTTCTTGAAGCTGTTTGGAGGGAGGCGCTTTGGTTAATACGAGATGGAGTTGCCACAACGGAAGAAATAGATAATGCAATTAGGTATGGATTTGGCCTTAGATGGGCTCAAATGGGGCTATTCGAAACGTATCGAGTTGCTGGTGGAGAAGGGGGCATGGCCCACTTTATAGAGCAGTTTGGTCCCTGTTTAAAATGGCCTTGGACAAAACTTATGGATGTTCCTGAACTCACAAAAGAACTTATAAAGGATATTGCAGATCAATCTGATAGCCAGTCTGGGAAATATTCAATTAGGGAACTTGAGCGAATTCGAGATAATAATCTAGTCGTCATACTTCGTGCTTTGAAACAACAAGATCAAGCTGCTGGAAAAATAGTAAATAGTCATGAAGAGAAAATAATTAACTTGGCTGATATCGCTCCTAAAATGCGGACAGTTTCTCGAAAAGTTCCTGTTGATTGGACTGATTATAATGGGCATATGAATGAAGGACGTTATGGGCAGGTATATAGTGATGCTGCAGATGGGTTTCTTTGGGCCGTTGGGGCGGATAAGGCTTATGTTTCATCTGGATACAGTTATTTTACTGTTGAAACGTCAGTTAAGTTTTTAAATGAAACGCATGCAGGCCAGGATATCATAGTAGACAC
>LUMQ01000165.1_pt1 | contig 36134 bp, 41 predicted proteins | sample 729621 | NCBI WGS metagenome assembly LUMQ01 (sample SAMN03860259, study PRJNA289734) | marine metagenome | biome: seawater column; feature: ocean; material: water; isolation source: Red Sea water column Station 12 - depth 25m | place: Saudi Arabia: Red Sea | collected 2011-10-15 | depth 25 m | reverse complement strand
CCTCAAGTCTCTGAAAATGATCTTGTTTCATTCTGGTCTGAAGAACTTCCAATCAATGAATTTTCAAACAATAATGGATTGATTTCATATGAGCTTATGACTAGAATCAGTAGCAGAGTAAAAGTAAAAGTAATTTAAATGAAAATTAATTATCTCAATAATACACCCAGAAAGGTAATCGACTCAGACGACTTGCCTGACTATATGTCAGCGAATGATGTTACCGATGTTGTTGAAATTTTTAATACGCCTTTAACGGGATCATATAATTGGGACTATACAATTCAAGATAATAGAATAAAAAAGCTTTACGAGTTAGGGAAAGAGCTTAACTGGAATTCTAATATGGATATTAACTGGGATAGACCCATGGTTCATTTAGATGAACCACCACCAATCTTTTGGGATGATTATGAGCCTTATATAAAGATGTCAGACAAAGAAAAATTGAGATTTCTTAGACATAGACAGGCATGGAGCATGAGTCAGTTCCTGCATGGTGAGCAGGGAGCTTTACTTGTGGCATCCCAGCTAACTAGCTGTGCACCAACTTATAATGCAAAGCTTTATGCAGCTTCACAAACTTTTGATGAAGCTAGACATGTGGAAAGCTTTAATAGATATGTTCAATCGAGAATGGAGCTCATGTATCCAATTGGCAATGCTCTTAAATCAATTTTAGATAAGATCCTTACAGATCCAAGATGGGATCTTAAGTTCATTGGGATGCAATTAATTATTGAAGGGCTGGCACTAGCAGCTTTTAGAACCTCAAGGGACTTAACACCAGATCCTGTCTTAAAAGATATGCTTGATTTAATAATCCGAGATGAAGCAAGACATGTTACTTTTGGTATTAATTATTTAGAAGAGTTTGTAACAACTTTATCCGAAAAAGAGATTGAAGAAAGAGCCCAGTTTGCCTATGAGGCATGCTACTTAAGCAAAGAAAGACTTGTTTCCATAGAAGTCTATGAACATTTTGGTTGGAATGTTGAAGATGCAAGACAATTTCAGCTAAGTTCTGAAATAATGCAAACATTCCAAAAACTTCTGTTTCAAAGGGTTATGCCAAATCTTAAGAGAATTGGACTACTAACTGATTCAATTAGACCAAAATTCGAGAAACTCGGTATTCTTGAGTATGAAGATGATGCAAGTGATGCTGACATTGATTGGGCTGATCTATCAAGACCATTATTCAAAGAAACTGCAGAGTTAGCACCATAAAGCATTTATATAATCTTTAATATCTGTTATTCTGTTATCCCATCATGATTATCTTTAATGATGGCGAAAACTAAGTATATTTTTATCACTGGTGGAGTTGTTTCCTCTCTTGGAAAGGGTATTGCTGCTGCCTCAATTGGAGCTCTTCTTGAGGCTCGTGGACTTAAGGTCTCCCTATTGAAATTAGATCCTTATATCAATGTTGATCCTGGGACTATGAGTCCATTTCAGCATGGAGAAGTCTTTGTCACTAATGATGGAACAGAAACGGATCTTGACTTGGGACACTATGAACGTTTTGTTAGATTTGAGGCTTCTAAAAAGAATAATTTTACAGCAGGTATAGTTTATGAATCTGTTATTAAGAACGAAAGAAAAGGTAAATATCTTGGCGGTACTGTTCAAGTTATCCCACACATAACCGATGAAATTAAAAGAAGGATTAAGGCAGGAGCAGCCGGAAGTGATGTTGCTATAGTAGAAATTGGTGGAACTATTGGTGATATAGAAAGTCAGCCATTTGTTGAAGCTATTAGACAAATGTCTTTAGATCTTCCTTCAAAATCAACATCATTTGTTCATTTGACTCTAGTACCGTACATTAATGTTTCAGGCGAGCTAAAAACTAAACCTACTCAACATTCTGTTAAAGAGCTGAGGTCGCTGGGCATTGGTCCTAACTGTCTTATTTGTAGATCTGAAACAGAACTTCCTAAAGACGAAAAAAAGAAAATAGCACTATTTTGCTCAGTTGACATGTCTAATGTTATATCTATGCACGACGTAGATACCGTTTACTCAATACCTTTGTTACTTCACAAACAGAAGGTAGATGAAATAGTTTTAAAAGATTTAGCCCTCAAGACCAAAAAACCAAATCTTAATGATTGGAAAAAAGTAGTTAGAGCTAAATTAAATCCTAAAAAATCTGTTGAAGTTGCAATGGTTGGGAAATATACAGAATTAAAAGACTCTTATAAATCTCTCAATGAAGCGCTGGATCATGCAGGCATAAAAAATAATGCAAAAGTAAATATAACTTTTGTAGAGGCAGAAAAATTAACCAAAAGAAATGTAAAAACCAAGCTTAAATTTGCGGATGCTGTATTAGTGCCTGGCGGATTTGGTAGCAGGGGTATTGAGGGAATGATCATAGCCTGCGAATATGCAAGACTAAAAAATATACCTTATTTTGGAATATGTCTTGGAATGCAAATTGCTCTTATTGAGTTTGCAAGAAATATGTTAGGCCTCAAAGGAGCTAATAGCACTGAATTTGATTCAAAAACAAATTATCCTGTTGTTGCACTTATTACGGAATGGAAGGATAAAACCGGTAAAACTGAAAGGAGAACAGCTGACTCGGATTTAGGTGGAACAATGAGGCTGGGTGGACAGACTTGCATATTAAAAAAGGGCTCCAATGTTTTTAGAATGTACAAAAAGAACGAGATTGTTGAAAGGCATAGGCATAGATATGAGGTAAACCCGGAATTTAGAGAAGGATTTAATACTAAAGGAATGAATATAGTTGGTACTTCTGTGGATGATATGCTGGTTGAAATGATCGAGATAAAAAATCATCCCTGGTTTCTAGGTTGTCAGTTTCATCCCGAATTTACTTCAAATCCAAGAGATGGACATCCTATCTTTAATAGCTTCATTTCAAGTACAATAAAGACTAAAAAATGAAAGATATTTCAATAAAAGATTTTCAAATAGGAAATGATCAAGATTTTACCTTAATGGGTGGAATGAATGTTCTTGAATCAGAAGAGACAGCTCTTTTAGTAGCCGAAAAATTTAAAGAAGTTACTGATAAATTAAAAATAAATTGGATTTTTAAAGCCTCCTTTGATAAAGCAAATAGAAGTTCAATTGAATCCTTTAGAGGTCCAGGTATGGATGAAGGACTCAAAATACTTGAAAAAGTCTCATCAGCATTTGATGTTCCTATAATTACCGATATACATGAACCAAGCCAGGATTCAATTTAAGAAGCCACAATTTCTTTCAGCAGCTGAAATGAAAAATGTTGTTGAAAAATGTAAGTCTGCTGGAAATGAAAAAATTATTTTATGCGAGAGAGGAAATATTTTTGGTTATAACAATCTTGTAGTTGATACTCTTAATTTCCAAATAATGAAAGGATACTCTGTTCCAGTTATGTTTGATGTTACTCATTCACTCCAACTACCCGGAGGATTGGGAAAATCTACTGATGGTAGAAGAGAATATCTTTTGCATATGGCAAAAGCTGGAATTTCTCAAAAGATTGCTGGATTGTTTCTTGAAGCTCATCCTAATCCAGACAAAGCTAAATGTGACGGACCATGCGCTCTTAGACTTGATCAGCTTGAATCATTTCTTCTTCAAGTAAAAGAATTAGATAAACTTGTAAAGTCTCAAAAAGATTTAGATCTTAAATAAAATGCCCAAAATTGAAAATCTAACCTCCATTCAAGTTCTGGATTCAAGAGGACTTCCCACAATTTCTACTGAAATAACAAGTGACAAATCTAATCTTGGAGCTAATGCAATTCTTTCTGTATCAATAGCTTCTGCAAAAGCATCATCTAAATCAGAGAATTTAGATTTACATAATTATTTTAACATTTTGCTTGGTAATAAAATGGGCAAAACAATTGACCAAGTTATTCCAATACCCATGTTAAATATTCTTAACGGTGGTGAGCATGCCGACAACAATATCGATATACAAGAATTCATGATTATTCCAAAAGGAGCTGTTAATTTTTCGCAAGCTATGCAGTGGTCTTCTGAGATATATTGGAATCTTAAATCTATTCTTAAAGAAAAAGGCCTATCAACTGCAGTAGGTGATGAAGGTGGGTTTGCTCCAAATCTCAACACAAATAGAGAAGCTCTTGAGTTAATAGCAAGGGCGGTAGATAAAACTGATCTTAAGTTAGGTTCAGATATCTGTATATCCTTGGATTGTGCTGCAAGTGAATTTTATGAAAATGGCACTTATCATCTTAAGGGTGAAGATAGAGAGCTTACTAGTTCAGAATTTGCTGAATATTTAGAGGGTTTGGCAAATGATTTCCCAATAATATCTATTGAAGATGGGATGGATGAAAATGATCTAGAGGGATGGAAATTGCTTACTAAACAAATTGGAGGAAAATGTCAGCTTGTTGGCGATGATCTTTTTGTTACAAATCCTGAAGTCCTCAAAAAAGGAATAAGTGATGAGATTGCTAATTCAGTTTTAATAAAATATAACCAAATTGGAACAATATCAGAAACACTTGAAACGATTTCTATTGCCTTAAATAACGACTATCAAAATATTATTTCGCACAGATCTGGAGAGACCGAGGACTCATCAATTTCTGATCTCGCAGTTGGAACAGGAGCCGGTCAAATTAAAACGGGAGCACCATGCAGATCTGAAAGGGTTGCAAAATATAATAGGCTTTATTGGATTGATAAGAAAAATAGCTTTTCATATGGCTGATGATGAGATTAGCGCCTTTAATTATAATTTTATTTTTCTTTCTTATTGCAGCTCTTTTGTATTCATTATTTTTCAGTGAAAGCGGTATTAATGAGAGAAATATGATTGTTGAGAGCAACAAAGAGTTGCTAGAAGAAAATCAAAGACTAATGGATGAAAATAAAAAGTTATCTGAAAGTATTAAACAAGCTCAAGAAAACCCAAATATGCATATTGAAAATATTGCTCGTGAAAAATTTAACCTCACTATGCCTGATGAAGAGTTCATAGTTTTTGAAGAAGAGGATGAAAATGAATAATAACCTTTTGGTAATTATTCCATGTGCTGGAATAGGTAATAGATTTTCGTCACAAATTGAAAAACAGCATGCTAGTTTGGGAGATTTATCAGTTATTGAGACAACTTTAGATACTTTTATGATGTTTAAGCCTGCTTCAAAGATTGTGGTTGTTGTAAAAGATCCAGAAAGTTTCCAAAAAAAAATAAGTATCAAACTAGATGAAAGATTCTCAATTGTAAGTGGAGGAAATTCTAGGTCAGAATCTGTATTAAACGGAATTAGAAGTGAAAATATTGAAAAATATGACTATGTAATGACTCATGATGGAGTGAGGCCATATATTGACCTTGATTCTTTAGAAAAGATATATGCATCTATCTTGGAATCTGATTATGATTGTATTTTTTATGGGATAAAGCCAAAAGATTCAATTAAAAGATTAGAGGGAGGATCTTGTAAGGTTGAAGAAAGAGATAATTTTATTTTAGTTCAAACACCTCAAATCTGTGAATCTAAGAAATTAAAGAACGCTCTTGAAGTTCTAACTTCGAAAAATATTTATCCTACTGATGAGAGCTCAGCAATGGAGAACTCTGGATACAGTGTAAATTTTATTGAGGGGTCGCAAAAAAATATAAAAATTACTTTTCAAGAGGATTTAGTAAAAGAGGATATTCTTATTGGGAATGGGTTTGATTTACACAGATTTTGTGAGGGAAATTCAATAGTCTTTGGTGGAGTAAAATTTCCATTCGAATTTGGAATTGAAGCAATATCCGATGGCGATGTAATTTTACATTCTTTAGCTGACTCAATTTTAGGTGCATTATCTGAAGGCGATATTGGAACTTCTTTTCCAGAAGATGATCCAAATAGTAAAGATTTAGATAGTCGAGAAATAATTACGCACTGTTTGGATTTGATGAAAAAGAGGGGATATCATCTAAATAATATAGATATCACAGTTATATCTGAGATCCCAAAAATTAGTCCAATTAGGAATCAGATCATAAAATCTTTATCTGAAATTTTTTCAATTGATTCCAGTAAAATAGGTTTGAAAGGCTCAACTATGGAAAAAATTGGAACAATCGGAAAAGAGCAGGCTCTTGCAGTAATGACATCTGTAACACTAAAGAGATAAATATGAATATTCTTCTTACAAATGATGATGGTTTTGATGCTGATGGAATTAAGGCCATTAGAACTGCATTAGAAAAGAGTCATAATGTCTATGTTGTAGCTCCAGAAAAAAATTGCAGTGGCCTTAGTGCATCTATCTCGTACATGAAAGAAATTGAAATCAAGAAGGAATCAGAAAGACTTTACATTGTTAAAGGAACTCCAGCTGATTGCGCATATATTGGCTTATTAAATCTTCTAAATGATGAAATAGATGTGCTTGTATCAGGCATCAATCTTGGAGCAAATATTGGGAATGATGTTTTGTATTCTGGGACTGTAGGAGCTGCGCTTGGAGGAAGAAAGCTGAAGTATCCGCCAATTGCAATTTCTTCATGTGAGTACAAGCCTAAATCTCTTGAGTTTATAGCAAATAAGTCATGTGAATTAGTTGAATTAATAACTTCTTTTGAAAAACAGGAAATTTTAAATAAAGTCGTAAATATAAACTTTCCTGATATTGATGAAAAATCTTATAAGGGCATTAAAGTGGTTCCAATTGCTAAAAGAGATGTTCCGCCAACTCCTGATATTCTAAAAAATAATTCTGACATTCAATCATTTAGGTATGCGGCATCTGGAGCGCCAATAAAGGAAGATTTTCTAACTGATGCGGAGGCTGTGAAACTTGGGTATGTATCTATATCAATTTTAGATTATGAATTACTAGATCCTAATTTTAATAGTCTTGAGTTTGAGAACTTCATAAATGAATAACCCTAAAGCAATATATGAAAGACCGCTTGAAGAGATGATTGGAAAATTGCTTGAAATGGGCATCAAAGACTTTAGTGTTTTAGATGCAATGAGAAGGGTGCCTAGACATATTTTTATTGATGAAGCCTTGAGGTCCAGAGCTTATGAAAATATGTCTTTACCTATTGGCTACAAACAAACCATATCGCAGCCATATATTGTTGCAAAAATGACAGAACTATTGGTTCGAAATTCAGCAAAACAAAATGAGAAATTTGAAAAGATACTTGAGATAGGATCTGGTTGTGGATACCAATCTGCTGTTCTTTCTTACTTTGCTGACGAGGTGCATTCCGTGGAAAGAATTAAACAATTAGTTAGCAAGGCTCGTGAGAATCTATCAGATCTAAGAATTCATAATGTCCTAATTAAAAATAGAGATGGCTTTGAAGGTTGGGATGAAGAAATTAAATATGATGGCATTCTTTGTGCAGCAGCACCCCCAGAAATACCCAAAAGCCTTTTAGCTTTTTTAAAGGTTGGATGTTGTCTTGTTCTTCCAGTGGGTGGAAGCAAATCTCAGAAATTAAAAATAGTTACTAAAACTAAAAAGGGTTTTGATGAACAAGAATGCGAAAACGTTTCATTTGTTCCAATGCTAGGTGGTACTTCAAAATGAGTATTAGACTCAGATTTCTTTTGGCTGGTTTTTGTATAGGTCTTGCCGAGTTGCTCCCAGGGATTTCAGGGGCAACAGTAGCCCTGATGTTTGGCATATATAAAAAACTTATTGAATGTATTTCCAAACTAAAAGATCTAGATCTTCTTGTTCCATTATTGCTTGGAATGGCTGTAAGTGTTTTTGGTTTTTCAAAACTGATAAATTTTTTATTTTTAAATTACACCAACTTATTCGAGTTTTTTATTGGAATTCTTATGATTTTCTATGGTGCTTATTTATTCTTAAGCAATATTCAAAAATCTAAAAGAAAAGAACTATTTTTCTTTTCTTTATTGTTTGTTATTTCAGTAGCTATTGGAGTCGCAATTGGAAATTTATCTGGTTTGGATGCATCTTTTGGCACCTTTCCTTTAGTTATATATGGATTTATTGCGTTTTCTTTTCTTTTGATACCAGGGATATCCGGGAGCGCTTTTCTGCTAGCAATAGGGATTTATCCATTAATTATTGGATCAGTAGCAGACCTAAACTTATTAGTACTTCTTCCTTTTGCGACAGGAATGCTTTTTTCATTAATTACTATGCCAAAATTAATAGAAAAGCTTCTATCTAAATTTGATAAGAATATCTATATGATTTTCGCAGGTTTTATTCTTGGTGCTGGCTCTTCAATAATTTAATAATCAAGAAGGTGTTTTTTTTCTTTAATGTTTTTCCATTCATCAGCATTAGGTAGAGGTTCTTTTGCCTCCGAGATATTTGGATAAACATCAGCTAATTTTGCATTTATTTCTAAAAAATCGATTTGATCTTCTGGTAGTTCATCTTCTGATAAGATTGCATCAATAGGGCACTCTGGCTCACACAAAGCACAGTCAATACATTCATCCGGATGTATGACAAGAAATTCTGGTCCCTCGTAAAAGCAATCAACAGGGCAAACTTCTACACAATCAGTGTATTTACACTTTATACAAGCTTCGGTAACTACAAATGCCATGATTACTTATTAGATAGGGTGATTCTAGCTAACAACAATGAAAAATTGTATATAAAGTCTTTAAATTTTGACATTTTTCTAATATACTGTACAAATATACAGTAGGAGTTAATTATGGCAGAAGATAAATCAAAGCAACTTAACGAGACTTTAAGTCAGATTGAAAAACAATTTGGTAAGGGAACTGTGATGAGAATGGGCGATAGAGAAGTTGTCGATATTCCCTCTATCTCTACTGGATCTTTGGGATTAGATATCGCTCTTGGAATTGGGGGAGTTCCACAAGGTCGAGTTATTGAGATTTTCGGACCTGAATCATCTGGAAAAACAACACTTACTTTGCAAGTGATTGCAGAATGCCAAAAGGCAGGTGGGACAGCAGCTTTTATTGATGCAGAACATGCTTTAGACCCGCTTTATGCAAAAAAACTTGGAGTTAATGTTGATGAGCTTCTGCTCTCACAACCAGATACTGGCGAACAAGCTCTTGAAGTAGCTGATATGCTTGTTAAATCTAATAGTGTAGATCTTTTGGTGGTCGATTCAGTTGCAGCTTTAACGCCAAGAGCAGAAATTGAGGGCGAAATGGGAGATCATCATGTTGGACTTCAAGCCAGACTAATGTCACAAGCTTTACGGAAAATTACTGGAAACATTCAAAGATCAAATGCCACTGTAATCTTTATCAATCAAATAAGGATGAAAATAGGAGTTATGTTTGGTAATCCAGAAACTACCACAGGAGGTAATGCTCTTAAATTCTACTCGTCAGTTAGATTAGATATACGAAGAATTGGTGCAGTAAAAGAAGGAGAAGAAGTCATAGGTAATGAGACGAGAGTAAAAGTAGTAAAAAATAAAGTCTCTCCACCATTTACAAAAGCAGAGTTCCAAATCTTATATGGAAAGGGAATTAATGTTGAAGGAGAAATTATCGACTTTGGACAAAAACTAGGTCTCATTGAGAAAGCAGGTTCTTGGTATAGCTACAATGATGAAAAAATTGGTCAGGGCAAAACTAATGCAAGCAATTTTTTAAGGGAAAATAAAAAAATACGAAATGCTCTCGTAAAACAAATAAAAGCAGCCCACATCAAATCAAAATCAAAGAAAAAATAATTTAATATATTTGCCTGAAAAATGATTGAGTATTAGAATTTACTCAATCATTTTTTTTTGGAGTTTTTATGGCAGAAAAAGCATTTATTGTAGAGGCAGTTAGAACTGCTGGTGGAAAAAGAGATGGAAAATTAAGTTTATGGCATCCTGCAGATTTAGGGGCAAAAGTACTTGATGAGATAGTCTCTAGACTGGATATGGATCCTGAGCTAGTAGATGATGTAATCTTTGGTTGTGTTGATCAAGTTGGAGCCCAGTCAGGAAATATTGCAAGGAATGCAGTTCTTTCTTCCTCTTTTCCTGAGTCTGTTCCTGGTACTTCTGTGGATAGACAATGCGGATCTTCGCAACAAGCAATTCATTTTGCTATTCAAGCAGTAATGTCTGGTACACAGGACATCGTCATAGGTGGTGGTGTTGAGGTTATGTCAATGGTTCCAATTGGAGCCGCAGTAAAAGACGGTTTTGATGCAGGTCATGGACTCCCATTTGATTCAGAGGGAATGAAACAGAGATATCCGGGGATATTCTTTTCACAATTTACTGGTGCTGAACTTGTTGCAGATAAATGGAATCTTTCAAGAGAAGACCTTGATCAATTTGCCCTAGAAAGTCATCAAAAAGCAGCTAATGCAACAGAATCTAATTTTTTTGATCGTGAAATTCTTCCCGTTAAAGGCAAGAATGCTGAAGGCATTGAAGATATGGTAATCGCTGATGAGGGAATAAGATTTGATGCAAGCTTTGATAAATTGGCTGGCTTGAAGACTGTTACAGAAGGCGGGGTAATAACCGCTGGAAATGCAAGCCAAATAACTGATGGAGCTGCAGCAGTTTTAGTTTGTAATGAATCAGGCCTCAAGAAAATTCAAGCAAACCCAAGAGCAGAAATAGTATCAATCTCTGTCGTAGGAGATGATCCAGTATTTATGCTGACTGGCCCAATTCCTGCTTCAAAAAAAGCATTAGAAGCTGCAAATTTATCAATAGATGATATAGATCTTTATGAGGTCAATGAAGCATTTGCTCCTGTTCCTCTTGCATGGGCAGCTGAGCTACATGCTGATAAGGAAAAGCTTAATGTAAATGGGGGCGCAATGGCTTTAGGTCATCCCCTAGGAGCTACGGGTGCAAAACTAATGACTACACTTCTTCATGAAATGGAGAGAAGAGAGTCAAAATATGGTCTCCAAGCAATTTGTGAAGGTGGCGGAACTGCAAATGCGACCATAATAAAAAGAGTAAGTTAAAGAAACCCTAAGTAGATACTCTTAAATTGTTATGCAATCAGGCCTTAAGAATTCTTATGCCCAGGATTTGCCTGAGTTATCAAAGAAGTGTATTCCTTCCGGGTTCCAGAATTCTGAAATAATTCTTAAAAATTATGAACTTGGCGAAGAGCTTGGTTTTAGTAAAAAGTTCTTAGACTCTGATAAATGTCTAAATGTTTTCAGTGGTAATGCATTACTTAGAGATTCAATACCTATTGCACAAGCATACTCCGGACATCAATTTGGACAATTTAATCCAAATCTTGGTGATGGAAGAGCGATCTTGCTTGGAGAGATTAACAATCTAGATATTCAATTAAAAGGTATTGGACAAACGCCTTTTTCTAGAAGGGGAGACGGAAAATCTGCTCTTAGTCCTGTATTAAGAGAATACATAATAAGCGAATTCATGAATGCAGCTGGGATTCCAACAACTCGAGCACTACTTGCTTTAAAAACTAATGAAAGTGTTACAAGAGACACTGAGCTTCCTGGAGGTATTCTTGCAAGAGTTGCTAATAGTCATATAAGAATAGGTACATTCGAGTTTGCTGCTATGCAAGGCACTCAGATATTAAAAAAGTTAGCGGATTATTCTATTCTTAGACATTACCCTGAATTAAAAAATACCAATGAAAGATATATAAAGTTTTTTGCTGCTGTATGTGAAAGTCAGACAAGATTAGTTTCTAAGTGGATGAATATTGGCTTTATTCATGGCGTTATGAATACAGATAATATGACTGTTTCTGGAGAAACGATTGACTATGGACCATGCGCTTTTATGGATTATTATGATCCAAAGACAGTTTTTAGCTCAATAGATGTTGCAGGAAGGTATTGTTACGGAAATCAACCTGCAATTCTTGTTTGGAATCTTTCTAAATTAGCTGAAGCTCTCATCCCCCTCATTCATGATAATGAGCAAAAATCAATTGAAAAATTAACTGAAGTTCTTCAAGCAGTAATGCCTTCCTTCGAAAAGTACTTTTACTCGGAAATGGGGGAAAAGCTAGGTATTGATTCGATAAATCAAAACAATATAAACCTTGTAAAAGATTATCTTAAAATATTAGATTCAAATTCAATTGATTTCACTCTGTCATTTAGAGACTTATCAAAAATCCTCAACAAGACAAAGAGTATAGAGGATTCAGTTTTTAAAAATTCAGGCGATTTCAAGAAGTGGACTGAAGATTGGATGATAAAAATTATTACAGAAAAGACCAATCTTAAAGACATTACAAAGAAAATGGATTTAACTAATCCATGTTATATCCCAAGAAATCATATTATTGAGGATGCACTTGAAAATGCTGTAAATGGCGATATGAATCTTATCAATGAAATTCTTGAGCTATACAAAGATCCATTTGATGAGAATGAATATACTGAAACTTTTAAGAAGCCCTCTGAAACAAATACACCATTTGTAACATTTTGTGGCACTTAAGAGTATTAGTTTAGTTTTTTATTCTTAGTGTTCCAGCAAAATCAAGTTTACCTATTTCAAGACCCTTAACTCTGAACAGATCATATAATGTTGTAACATGAAAATAGAAATTTGGAAGTGAGAAAGAAAGAATAAAGTCCTCTGCTGTAAAGGCCCATTCTATTTGCCCCATTCTAAACATTACTTCTTTCCCTGAAAGAGAGTTTATATCTTCATCAGAAAAATGATTTAATTTTTCCTCAGCATTCTCAAGCATATCAATGAGATCATTGAAACTTAAATTCTCTGGCATTTTTGGAGGAGCGAATTCACCTGTTTTTAGTGCATCTATAGCACCTACAGAATGATGTACGACACTGAAAACTTGGAAAGTTAATGGGGCCATGTCCTCTATCAATCTCATTTCAGCTAGATCATTTAAGTTTGCACCTTCATCAGTAAAATATTTTTCAGCTTTCTTCATAATAGCTAAAGATGCAGGAAGAAGTTGTCTGTAAGTTTTAAGCGATGCATCGCTGAGCGAAATACTCATATTTTTCTCCTTTTTAAATTATCTCCTCTACTTCATTCAAAGCAGAAGCCACTTTCTCTCCATTCCTGAAGATAATTTCAACCTTGTTATGATCCGTAAAATTTTTACCAAAAACGATCGATACAGGAACGCCAATTAACTCAGAATCTTTAATCTTTTTTCCAAAACCATCATCTCGATCATCCAATATTGCCTCGTACCCTTTTTGAGTGAGCTCTTTATAAAACCTTCTGGATGATGCTTCAATATTTTTGTCTTTATCAGCCCCGATTGTAATTATATTTAAATCAAAAGGAGAAATAGATTTTGGCCAAATAATTCCCTTATCATCAAAATTTTGTTCTATTGCAGCCGCGACTATCCTTGAGATACCTATTCCATAACATCCCATGTACATGTTTTTAGCTTTACCAGAGTCATCTAAAACAGTCGCATTCATATTTTCGCTATACAGCTTGCCCAATTGGAATATATGTCCCACTTCAATACCTTTTGTAATTTCCAGCAATCCATTCCCATCAGGTGATTCTTGTCCAACTAGCGATTTTGAATCTTGACCATCTTCAAGCAAAAGCTCAGCATTAACTGCATAATCAGATTTATCAGATACTGCAAGAGTATCTTCACCATTTTCTGCAAGTACATGAAATTCCTCAGATTTATCTCCACCAATTGCGCCTGAGTCTGCTTTTACTATTTTGAAATCTAGTCCTATTCTCTCAAAAATTTTTGTGTAGGCATTTCTCATTATTTGGTATGTTTCTCCCAAGCTTTCTTCAGAAAGATGAAAGCTGTAAGAATCTTTCATTAAGAATTCTCTACTCCTCATCACTCCATACCTTGGTCTTATTTCATCTCTAAATTTAGTTTGTATTTGATATATATTCAAAGGAAGCTCTTTATAACTTTTGACATTATTTTTAATTAAATCAGTTATTACTTCTTCATGAGTAGGGCCTAAGCAAAAATCTCTATCGTGACGATCTTTAAATCTAAGCAATTCTGGACCAAATTTGTCCCATCTCTTTGATTCATTCCATAAGTCCTTTGGTTGTACCATCGGCATTAGCACTTCATGCGCTCCTGCATTGTTCATCTCTTCTCTAACAATATTTTCAACTTTATTTAAGACCCTTAAACCAAGCGGAAGCCATGTATAAATCCCAGAGGCATTTTTTCTTATCATGCCAGACTTAAGCATGAGGCTATTACTTATAACTTGAGCATCCTCAGAAGCAGTATCTTTTAGTGTAGGAATGAAATAATTTGACCAAAACATATCTATTTTATTTTTGCATATAAAAAATACTTATAGTTTATAATTTTATAGTTTTTTTTAGTTATATGCCCATTTATGAATACAAATGCTCAAATTGTGGGCACCAATTTGAAAAAATACAGAAATTTTCTGATGATCCACTAAAAAAATGTCCAAATTGTGATAAAAATGCTTTAAATAAGTTAATATCCAGCCCATCATTTAGGCTTAAGGGCAGTGGATGGTATGAAACTGACTTTAAAACAGGTAATAAAAAGAACATACTAAATAAAGAAAAAGATACTAAAGACTCCACAAAGTCTAAAAAAAAGAACAAGGATAGCGGAAAGGTAAGCAATGAGAACTGAATACTGTGGGAATGTAACTAAAGAACATTTAGGAAAAGATGTTTCAATATGTGGTTGGGTCCATCGAAGGCGAGACCATGGTGGCGTTATTTTTCTTGATATAAGAGATCTTGAGGGTATTTGTCAGGCAGTTATCGATCCATCCAATGAAGAGGCATTTTCACTTGCAGATAAATGTAGAAGCGAGTTTGTTATTAAGATAAAAGGAAGTGTCCGTGAGCGACCTGAGGGCACTATTAACTCTAAAATGAAAACTGGGGAGATCGAAATAGAAGTAAGCGAATTAGAGGTTTTAAACTCTGCTGCAACACCAGCATTCCCACTAGATGATTACCAAGATGTTAATGAGGATGTTCGATTAAAAAATAGAATCCTAGATTTAAGAAGACCTGAAATGAATAATAGGATTCTTAAAAGATCTAAAATTGTATCTACCATAAGAAATTTTTTAGAAGGCAGAAGCTTCAATGAAATAGAAACTCCAATACTTACAAGAGCAACTCCTGAAGGAGCAAGGGACTATATTTTGCCAAGTCGTGTTCACCCCGGAAGCTTTTATGCTCTTCCTCAGTCTCCTCAACTTTTTAAGCAAATGCTCATGATGGGAGGAATGGACAGATACTATCAAGTTGCAAGATGTTTTAGAGATGAAGATCTAAGAGCAGACAGACAGCCTGAATTTACTCAGATTGATATAGAAGCATCTTTTGTTGAGGAGAAAGATATCATTGAGCTTGGCTCAAGCTTACTAAAGCTTCTGCTTAAAGATTTTGCAAATCACAACATAGATAATATTGATGAACTTGACTATGCGGATGCTATTAATAAATACGGCTCAGACAAACCTGATCTAAGAATACCTCTTGAGTTGATAGAGATTTCTGATGAAGCTAAAAAGGAGGAATTTAAAGTTTTCTCTGATCCTGCAAAAAATGATGGATCAAGAGTTGTTGCTTTAAAAGTAGATGGAGGAAATAAACTTACAAGATCTCAAATAGATGAATATACAAATTTTGTAGGTAAATTGGGAGCAAAAGGGCTTGCTTATATAAAAATTAATGATGCTTCTGACATCGAAAATGGACTCCAATCTCCAATTCTTAAGTTCCTTTCTAAAGACTTCATAACTGATCTTTTTAACAAGTTGAATCCTGTAGATGATGACTTAATTTTCTTCGGTGCAGGACCTTCTGAAGTAGTTAATTTAAGTATGAGCTCTTTAATAAAGAGACTTGGAAAAGATTTAGATTTATATCAAAAAGATTGGGCGCCATGTTGGATAACTAATTTCCCAATGTTTGAAAGTGATGCAGGTAATTTGAAGGCGCTCCATCATCCATTTACAAGACCTAAAGAGGATCTAGAAAAATTTAGAAAGGATCCATCTGGTGCTCAAGCTTATGCTTATGACCTAGTTCTCAACGGATATGAAATCGGTGGAGGTTCTTTGAGGGTTCATGACTCTAAAATGCAATCGGCTATCTTTGATGCTCTAAATATTTCAAGTGAGGAAGCAAGTCTTAAGTTTGGATTTTTGCTTGATGCTCTTAAAACTGGATGTCCGCCTCATGGCGGTATAGCTCTAGGTCTTGATAGAATTGTCATGCTGCTTACTCAAACTGAAAATATAAGAGATGTAATTGCATTCCCCAAGACTCAGAGCGCATCATGTCTTCTTACAGATGCACCAAATATTGTTGATGAGTCTCAACTTAATGAACTGCATATTAAAAAAGATCTTAATGAGGAATAAATAATGGCTGGTCATTCCAAATGGGCAAATATAAAACATAGAAAAGCTAGACAAGATGCTAAAAGAGGAAAGATATATACTAAATTGATCCGTGAGCTTACCGTTGCAGCAAAAGCAGGTGGCGGTGATCCTAATGATAATCCTAGATTAAGATTGGCTCTTGATAAAGCTAATTCTGAAAATATGCCTAAAGATACAATAAATAGGGCTATAGAGCGGGGAACTGGTGCAGGAGAAGCTGGGAACCTTGAGGAAATTACATATGAAGGATATGGTCCAGGAGGGGTTGCTGTTTTAGTTGAGGCAATGACTGATAATCGAAATAGAACTGTTGCAGATGTTAGACATGCATTCACAAAGTTTGGAGGTAATCTTGGTACAGATGGTTCCGTTAGTTACTTATTTAACAAAATTGGTATTGCGATGATTGAAAAAAATCAAGATGAAGATGCTGTAATGGAAATTTTATTGGATTTTGATGGTGAAGACCTAGAGGATACTGGTGATAATTTTGTAGCGACTGTGCCATCTCAAAATCTTTCTGCATTTGTAGAGAAGCTTAAGGAGCAAGGGATAGAAGTTGAAAATGCAGAGGTCACAATGAAAGCTGATACAAGCGTACCTGTTGATCAAGAAATGGGAGAAAAAGTTCTAAGGATTCTTGATTTTTTAGATGAAGTAGATGATGTTCAAGAAGTCCATTCAAATGCAGAATTTCCTGATGACTTTAAACCTTCGGAGCAGTAATGCCAGTTAATTCTAGAGCAAAGGGGGCTAATTTTGAGAGAGAAATTGGAAACCTTCTTGTAAAAGATTTAGGCTTAAAGAATCCTGTTAAAAGAATCCTTGAACAGACTAGAACGAAAGAATTGCCAGATCTCATGTTGGGAAGATGGTGTATTGAATGTAAACGTTATGGTGATGGCTCTGAGCCAAGTGCTGATTGGTGGAATCAAGTACTTATCGCATCAAGAAATGACAATCAAATACCAGCTTTGGTTTATAAATTTAATAGGAAACCACTAAAAGTTAGGATTCTGGCATCAAGCATTAATACTGAGATTGAAAATCAAGATATAACCGTTGATCTATCATGGGAAGATTTTATTTCGATTATCAAAGAATTATTTTTAGAAGATATTGACTTACATGAGCAAAGTCCACAGGTGTAGAGATCTCGACATTTTTGTTTTTGTTGAGGATACTGATTTTCAAGGAATCGTTTACCACGCAAATTACTTGAAATATTTCGAAAGAGCGCGATCAAGCTGCCTTAAAGATCTTGATATTTCTCAGAGTGAGGAAATTGCTGCAGGAAAAGTTTTTATCATTAAGACTATAAATATTGAGTTCGTAAAACCAGCTAAGATTGAGGATAATTTGGTTGTTTCCTCAGAAATTGAATACTCATCTAATGCTCGACTATTCTTTCACCAACAAATCAAAAGGAAAGAAAGTGATGATATTATATGTAGTGGAAAAGTTGAGGTATGTTTTTACGATCAAAATAAAGATAAACCAGTTGCTTTCCCAAAAAAATTATTAAAAGTCTTTAAAAATGAATGAAGTATCAGCTATAGAGTTATTTTTGCAAGCAGGAATAGTTGTTAAGTCAGTAATGATTATTTTAATTTTTGCTTCGATTATTTCGTGGATAATTATCTTTGAAAGATATATTTTCTTTAGGAAAGCTAATGAAAATAGATTTATCTTTGAGGATAAATTCTGGTCAGGAACTGATCTAAATGATCTTTATTCTGAACTCGACGGATTAGATGTGGATTTAATTGGCTCGACAAGTGTTTTTAAAAATTCTTTCAAGGAATTCAAAAGGATATCTAATAGGGGCAGACTAACAGATATGGATCTTGAAGGTCTAAATAGATCTATGAGAGTCTCTATAGCAAGAGATGAAGAGGATATGAATAAAAATTTATCGATACTTGCAAATATAGGTTCGGTGAGTCCTTATATTGGCTTATTTGGAACAGTTTGGGGAATTATGGGTTCTTTCCAAGGCCTTTCAGATGCAACACAGGCTACTATTAATGCTGTTGCACCAGGGATATCTGAGGCTTTAATTGCAACAGCTATGGGTCTTTTTGCAGCTATACCAGCTGTAATAGCTTTTAATAGATTTACTTCAAAAGCAGATTCTTATTTACAGACAACAACAATTTTTGCTGAAGAGCTTGCAAGCATCTTCTATAGAGAATCAGTAAAGCAAAAAGATGATCTATAGACTAGGTCGAAGAAAGAAACTACATGCTGAAATTAATGTAGTTCCCTACATTGACGTAATGCTCGTATTACTAATAATTTTTATGGTTTTATCACCACTATTGATACAAGGTATTGATGTTAACCTTCCCAGAACAGATACAACAAAAATGTCAATTCAGAATGAGCCTTTGGTGGTATCAATCGATAAAAATGGTAATTATTTTCTTAATCTGGGGGAAGAAGAAATTGCCATTTCGCTTGATGAGCTTAAGGATAAGGCGTTTGTTATTTTTGATGCTAATCCAGAAATTGAAGTTGTTTTTAAAGGAGATGAGGCAGCTGATTTTCAAAGTGTGGCTGCTGCAATGGCGGCAATCCAAAGTGTTGGCATTGCAAAAATAGGAATTGTAACTTCGGGATATGATGACTAGCACTAATATACTTATTGCATCCTTTTATTCTTTCTTAATTCATGCAGGACTCTTTTTAGGATTTTTTGGGTATTTTGAACAAACTGCAAAGCCAAACAAAATACTTAGCTCGCCTCTCAGTGTAAAAATGCTTGTCGAGGAAGTAACTCCAAACACTCAAAAAAAGAACTATGTAAAGATGCAGCCAGATATTTACAAGGAACCTATTGTTGAATCAGCAGAAATAATTCAGGAAGTTGTGAAAACAAAATCTTATGAGATATTTGACTCTGGAATAGATTCCTTATTGAGTGAAGAAAAAGATTCTGATAATGCTTTTGATGAGGATATTGTAAGATTTTATAATGCAATAAAACTTAAGATTGAATCAGCATGGATTAAGCCAAGAAATATTCCATCTAACCTTTCATGTGATCTAAAAATTACAATCAATCCGCAAGGCAGAGTAGTTGGCTTAAATCTTTTAAAAAGTAGTGGGAATATAAGATTTGATAATTCTGCTATGCAGGCGGTAAGAAGGGTTGAAACTTTTTCTATATTTAAAGAGATGGAAAGACAAGTTTATGAGGAAACTTTTAAGAACATTATCTTTAGATTTAATCCAACAAAATGAAATTTTTAAAATACTTTTTGATAATTCCACTTTTCCTGAATGCCGAGTTAGTAATTGAGATTACAAAAGGTTCTGATAATCCATACCGAATAGCATTAATTCCATTCCAAGGAGAATCTGATGCAGCAAAACAAGCTAACGAGATTGTTAAGAATGATCTTATTAGAACAGGAGAATTTTATATTTTTGATGAGAAGTCTTTGATTGCATATCCACCCAGTGAAGAAGATATTAATTACAGTGACTGGAGACTTATAAACGCTGATTTTCTTCTTCTTACATCAGTTATTGACAGCAATTCGGGTATTGAGGCCAGATATGAAATATTTGATGTTAGGAAAAAATCCAAAATTAGAAGCTCAAAGGTTTATGGAGTTACTAATAATGTAAGACAGCTCTCTCATTATGTAAGTGATGGAATTTATGAAGCAATTACAGGAATCCAAGGTGTCGCATCAACAAAGATACTTTATGTAAGTCAGTCAAATGATGTTGATACCTCATACAGGCTTTACGTAGCAGATGCAGATGGAGTTAATGAACAACTTTTAGTGAAAAGTCCTGAGCCAATAATATCTCCAGCTTGGTCACCTGATTCCAAGAAGGTCGCTTATGTTTCTTTTGAAACTGGCATTGCGAATGTATACATTCAGGATATTTCAACTGGAGAGAGACAATCAATTATTGAGAAGAGGTGTTTGACATGCATCTCTAATGAACAAATTAGTTCTCCCTCTTGGTCGCCAGATGGGAAGTATCTGTCATTAACTTTATATCAAGATGGAAATGCTGAGATTTATATTTATAACCTCCAAAAAAGAAACCTTACAAGGTTAACAAATCATTATTCCATTGACACAGAATCTCAATGGTCGCCTGATGGGAGGAAACTAATGTTCACGTCAGGAAGGTCTGGCTCACCTCAATTGTATGAGCTAGATTTACGAAAGCTAAACAAAAAGCCAAAACGCTTAACATTTGAAGGAAATTACAATGCAAAGGGTTCTTATCTTCCAGGTGGAGAGGGCATTGTTTTTGTTCATAGGTCCTCTGATAAATTCCAAATAGCGATAAAATATTTTGAAGACAATTTTGTGATTCCTCTTACTGATGCAAAAATGGATGAATCTCCTAGTGTTTCTCCAAATGGTAATGTGATAATCTATGCTATAAGCGAACAAAATAATGACATTTTGGCAGGAGTAACTTTAAGTGGAGCCAAGTTCCGTTTACCCTCTGCAAAAGGTCAGGTAAGAGAACCAGCTTGGTCAGGTTTCTTAAAATAAATGGGAGATAAAATGCAATTAATTAAATCTTTTTTCACAATTTCTCTAGTGACAATATTTATTGTTTCATGTAGCTCTGTTCAGGTAACCGAGGAGTCTGTTAGAGAATCAAGTATTGCAACTGTTGAGGTATCAACATCTGACACCTATGAAACAAAAACAACAGCTGTATCAACTTCTGCAACAATTTATTTTGATTTTGACAAATATAATCTTACATCTAGATCTATTCAAACGTTAAGAGGTGTAATTTCAGCGATGAAAGACAACTCTTCCATAACTCTTGTGCTTGAGGGACATGCAGATGAAAGAGGGACTAGAGAATATAATTTAGCTCTAGGACAACGAAGAGCTGAGTCTGTTGCAGATTATCTTGAATCAAGAGGAATAAATAGATCAAGACTGGTAATCAAAAGTTATGGAGAGGAAAGTCCAGCTGTTTCTGCGTCTAATGAGAGAGCTTGGGCAAGGAATAGAAGAGTAGAAATAAAATAAATTTATGCGATTTGCATTTATTTTCCTTGCATTAACTTCTTTTCAATCTTTTTCTCAAGATTTTGAAAGTACAGAATCTGATATTTTGTTTCTCAAAATACAAGAGCTTGAACAGGAAATTGCAGAGCTAAGAAATGAGCTTGAAACACAAGCTTATCTTCTTGAAAAGCTCCTCAATGAGTTAGAGTCTATTGGGGACGAATCAGAGGCATATCTTTTATAAATGGAGATATTGATGATAGCTTCATATATTTTCTAGAACTTGTTTCTAATCATGAAGATCATTGGAGAGCTCCGCAATCGCATAAGCGACTAGGTGACATTTATCTTTCAAAAGATGACTTAGATAATGCTAAAGCAAAATATAATTTTGTATTAAAAAACTATCCCAATAATTCTGTATCATCAATTGTCTTGCAGATATTGGAAAATATGGAATAATCACCATCTTTAGTATTATGAATGGGTCGCTAGCTCAGTTGGTAGAGCAGTTGGCTTTTAACCAATTGGTCACAGGTTCGAATCCTGTGCGACCCACCACTTATGAATGATTATCTAGATACATTAAAGCAGTCTTTTTCAAAAGATTCTTTTCTAGCTAGTCTTTTTTTCTTTTTTGTTCTTTCCTCGTGGTACACATTAAGACCTCTTAGGAATGAGCTAGCCGTTCAGGACATTGATAATATATCTCTTCTTTTGGCAATGGTTGGAATCGGAATGCTATTTGCTAACCTCATTTATTCGTGGGTAGCTTCAAAAACAAATCTTAAGCAGCTAATTATTTTTTGCTATCTTTTTCTTGCCAGCAACTTAGTAGTTTTTATAAATCTTGATTTTTCCTCAAGCGCATGGGTAGGAAGATCCTTCTATGTTTGGTGCAACATTTATAGCTTTTTTGTTGTAGCAATTTTTTGGGTAGTGGCTATAAATCTATTTCGACAAAACAAAGCAAAAAAATACTTTGGATTTATTTCATTTGGCGGCACTTTAGGAGCAGCTTTTGGTTCAAGGTTATCAAAATATATTGCTAACAATTATTCAATTACTCCTATTGATGGTGGTCCCGAAGAAATAAATATCTCAATATTTGCTATTTTTACATTAGGGCTTTTGATAATTGGTTTGTTAATTGGTCTATATTGTATTGGTAGAGTCAAAAGTGAGAATATTGCTCTTGGCGGCTCTGCTAAAGATGCATTTAAAAATCTTTTTGATTCTAGTGATGTCAGACAGCTCGCTGTATATATGTTCTTATTTACATCGCTGATGACTATTCACTGGATAACTTCAGCAATTATATTTGAAGAAGCAATTGAAAGCTCAATCGAGAGGGTAGCACTTTTTGCTGATATTGAACTAGCAGTCAGCTTGATTGCTGGAGTAACACAAATATTTCTTACTTCTTTTATAGTTAAAAGGCTGGGTATTAAATTTATTTTATTTTCTTATGGAGTAATTTTTTCAATTGTATTCATTGTTTACGCTTTTGCTCCTTTACTAATTTCTGCGATTCTAATAACTATTTTTCTCAGAGTATTCGAGTATTCAATCAATAAACCAAGTAGGGAGATTGTTTTTAGTCACTTATCCAAAAATAAAAGATATAAATCCTCAGTTCTTGTTGATACTTTTTTTGCCCGCTTAGGAGATTTTAGTGGAAGCATTTTCTTGGGTTTATTTAAAGGAACACAAGTAGCTTTTAGTGTTGCACCAATAATGGCAATTCCATTTGCTGTAACTATTTCAATAATTGGATCAAGAATCTCAAAAATCTTAAAAGATTAGATTCTTTTATTTAGCTTTTCTCTTAAATTATTTATTTTAGTCATTATTATTTCAAATGTTTGGAAATTATCCTGAGATAATTTAAGAGCAAATTGAAGCTCATTAAGAGCTCTTTCGTTTTGACCTAGCAAAATAAAATATTCTGCTCTACTTTGGTGATAACCAGCTACATTGAGATTATCTTTTTGAATTTCCGAAAGTAAAAACCATAGGCTTGGATCTAAATTTCTTCTTAAAAGCGTATCACGTAGTATCTCCTCTGCAGCTATAGTTTTTTCTAGACCTCTCAACACTTTGGCTTTTTCAATCGTCAGTGGGTAATTTTTGGGTGAAATTTCTAATTGCTCATTGACCAAAATAAGAGCTTCCTCATATTTTTTTGATTCTCTTAAAATTTCAACTTTCGTTGTATTCAAGATAAGATTTTTAGGATACATGTCTAAAAGCTCATTTATTTGAATAAGACTTTCTTCGAATCTTCCATTTAAAGATAAGGCTCTTGAGAAGCCATAAATATTTTCTATATTTCTATTTGTATTAACCTTATTTTCAAATATTCGGATTGCATTTATTGGTAGTTCTTCATAATCAGCCTCAAGCCTACCTTTAATCAATCTATAATTAATACTATTTCTTATACCGCCAACATCTCCAAGCTGATCAGCTGCATTAAATGCATCACTAACTCTGGTGGAAGAAATAGGATGGGTTAAAAGAAACTCAGGAATATTATCTCCATAGAATCTCCTCAGAGCAGCCATGTTTTCAAACATTTCGCCCATCGCTTTTGGATCATATCCAGATGCAACGCAATTCTCAAAACCGAATCTATCCGCTTCTCTCTCAAATGCTCTGCTGTATCTTAAAGATTGTTGTTGAAGTAAAGCAGGCCCAGCAATAAATGCTCCAGGATTATTTGTAGCAATTGCAACTGCGATTGAAGAAACAAGTATTAAGGCTGAAGCAAGGTTTCTATCTTGAGATCTCAGTACATTTCTTTGGAAGTGTCTTTGGCTTAGATGAGCTAATTCATGACATAACACAGAGGCAAACTGAGATTCATTATCAGCATTTAAAAAGAGACCACCATTTATGCCAACAATGCCCCCAGGTGCCGCAAAAGCATTTAAAGAAGGATCATCAATTAAAATAACAGTGAAATCTCTGTCAACAACCAAGCTTGTCTCAGATAATCTATAAAGAAGAAGCTCAGAATATTCCTGAATAATTGGATCTACTATTAAAGCTGCTTGAGAATAGACTTGTTGCAAGAATTGCTCACTAAGAAGCTCAACCTCGGCTTCAGAAATTGCTCCAGATACTCTATCTCCAAGCTCTGGAAGCTCTATATCAACTTGCGCATTGACAAAGTTTGAGAGTAAAAATAGTACTACTAATATTTTTTGCATATCGATTTAATTTTAGACACAAATCTAACAATAAAGTTTATTTTGCATTAACATAAAGTTTAGTAAAAGGAAAAATCAACAATTTGTTATGTTTGATCAAATAAATACGCTTCTAAATAAAATCTTTAGTAACGAAGAATCAGTTATATTTTCTTTATTAATAATCGCCTTTTTATTAATTTTATATATTTTTGGAGGGATATTAACCCCATTTATTGTTAGCTTGATATTTGCTTATTTGCTAATTGGATTAAGTAAGAATTTTATTAAATACGGATTAAGCGAGTTAGTATCTCTTGTTATTTCATATGTTATCTTCATATTTACAGGCTTAGGATTTTTAGTTTGGTTGATACCATTAATTTTCCAACAAACCCAAGCTTTTTTCTTAGAAGTTCCAATTTGGCTTAACAACTTTAGAAGTTATGTTGAAAACTTGGTGCAATCAAATCAGGAATTAATTTCTTCCGATCAGATTTCATCGTTCTTTACTGAGCTTGTGGGAAGGCTTTCATCTCTTTCGCAAGGAGTGCTTGATGCATCAATCTCAGGTATTCAGGATACTGTAGTCTTCTCAATATATTTAATTATGATTCCGGTCTTAGTATTTTTCTTTTTATTTGATAAGAAGAGAATTATTAGAGGTTTTCTAATGCTCTTACCAAAGAAAAGAGAAATGCTCTCAGAGGTCTGGATTGAGATGGATGATCAGTTAAGTAATTATGTTTGGGGAAAAGGATTAGAAATTCTTATTGTTGGTTTTGCAGCGGCTCTTATATTTGGAATAATGGGCCTTAACTACACTGCATTATTATCTATTATTGTTGGACTTTCCGTTCTAATCCCATATGTAGGTGCATTTCTTGCAACAATCCCAGTTATAGTTGTTGCTCTTTTACAATTTGGTATTGGTTTTGATTTTTATATGATTGTCGGGCTTTATCTTCTTCTTCAAGCTTTAGATGGAAACCTTCTAGTTCCAATCCTATTCTCTGATGCAGTTAAACTTCATCCAGTTGTGATTATGCTTGCAGTTTTTGTATTTGGTGGTATTTTTGGTTTTTGGGGAGCATTTTTCTCAATACCTTTGGCTACTTTCATAAAAGCTGTATGGAATTCATGGCCGAGCACTTCTGCAAATAATGAAAATTAGGTTTTTCATAATAATACTGGCTATGTCATCTTTACTTCACTCAGAAGAAAACTTTGGAATAGTTGTTCATGGCGGAGCAGGAGTCATGTCTGGCCTTTCTGAAGAAAGGCAACAAGAAATTCATAAAAAAATTCAAGAAACAGTTTCTCAAGCATATGAGATATTAGAAAAAGGGGGTTCTAGTCTTGATGCTGTAGAGCTGGCTGTATCAATGTTGGAAGACTCACCTTTATTTAATGCTGGAAGGGGATCTGTATATAACTCGGATGAAGTCCAAGAAATGGATGCTTCAATTATGGATGGCAAAAATAGATTATCTGGAGCTGTAGCATCAGTTACTTCAGTTAAAAATCCAATTAAGTTAGCAAGAAAAGTTGCTGAAGAAACAAAACATGTTCTTCTTATGGGGGAAGGTGCTGAAAGGTTCGCAAAAGATATTGGCGTTGATATTGTTGAAAAAGATTACTTTTACAACGAAGAAAGACTTAAAAGACTTCGCAACTCAAAGAAAAAGATTTCAAAATTAAATGAAAGCACAGATAAGATTGGAACTGTTGGTGCCGTTGCTCTAGACAAAAATGGCAATATCTCAGCAGCAACTTCTACAGGAGGCATGACGAACAAAATGCCAGGCAGAGTTGGAGACTCGCCTATTATTGGTTCAGGTACTTGGGCCCAAAATGGTGTTTGTGGAGTTTCATCAACTGGTCATGGAGAATTCTTCATTAAGTATCAAGTTGCACGCGAGGTTTGTGTTCGCATTGAATACTTAAACAAAAATTTAAGTGATTCTGCTGAATCTATTATCAATGAGCTCAAGGAACTAGAAGCTTCAGGCGGATTAATCTCTATTGATCACAAAGGAAACATTTCCACTCCTTTTAATACCAAAGGCATGATCAGAGGAAGTCAAACAAATAAAACTGATTTAGTATCTAAGATTTATTAGATTTCTTTAAGTGCCTGCAATACTTCCAGAACATGGCCCTTAACCTTCACGGATCTCCATTCTTTTTCAACTAAGCCATTTGAGTTAATGAGGAATGTGCTTCTATCAACACCAATGTATTTTTTTCCATACATTGATTTTTCTCTCATAACATCAAAAGATTTACACATTGCTTCATCAGGGTCGGATAATAGCTGAAATGGAAAACTCTGTTTCTCTTTAAAATTTTCATGAGATTTTATTGAATCTCTTGAAACGCCAAGTATTTCAGCATTTAGCTTTGTAAATTCCTTGTGATTATCTCTAAAATCCTGACCCTCTAAGGTGCATCCAGGAGTATTATCTTTAGGGTAGAAAAAGATTATTAAATATAAAAAATAAAAATTTAGCTAAGTTTATCTAAAATTTATTTAAATTACTCTCTATCAATGTAAAATTATGCAATGAATAAATTAAACTATATCGTTTTTGTTTTTTTAGTATCAAGCTGTGCTTCATTGACGGGACCTGAAGGCGCTTTTCCGGACACTAAATATGATTTTTTAGATGAAGAATTATCAGAAGATGTTGTCACCACTGATGATCTTGAATTAAATACAGAGGAGGATCATTACCCAATTGACATTGCTTCAAAGGATACTATCTTCCAAGAAGTTCCAAAGCCTAGACAAATTTTTTCAGCAGGTGGAGCAAGTGAAGTTCAACTTAGAAGATTGGGTGAATTACTTTGGATTTATGTTGAAACTCTTCCTTCAACAACCTGGCCAATAACTAGAAGTTATTGGGAAACTTCTGAGTTCCAGCTTCTTGATGCTAATCCAGAGACAGGCGTAATGCTTGTTGATTTTAATGATGAGATTAATTTCAAGATTACAATTGAGCACGGGATTAAGGAATCTTCATCTGAAATATTTTTATCTGGAGTTCAAAAAGATGAAGAAACTTTAGTTGAGCTTGACCAAGAGGAAATACAGCCTTTCCTTGAAGATATAGTTAACTACATTGCAGACTCTGTTGGAACTTTTTCAGGAACATCTCTTGCAGCCCAATCTCTTAATGATAGAAAGAAATCTAGGATTTACTCTGAAAATGAAAGAACTGTAATTGAGCTGGATTTAAATTTTGAAAGAGCATGGTCTACAGTAAGTAGAGCAATTAATTCTTCCCAAATTATTTCTAATGATAGAAATAGGGAAGAGGGTATATTTTATGTCAGCTTGTCTGCAGAAGATGAATCAAATGAATCAAGATTTAACCCATTTTCTTTCTTGAGAAGAAATCCATCTGAACAAATTGCTGATCCAGAATATATAATTTTGGTTTCTCAATCTGGTTCAAAGACCTTAATTAAGGCTGAAGCTATGACAGGTAATATCCAAGATGCTGAGGATTTGCTTTCAATTTTAAATGAATCACTAAGTTAAGGATTTCAAATGGAAAAAGTAAAAGAAATTGCAGCTGGTAAAGCTAAATCAATGTTTACCACTAACAATCCAAATGAATTAATAATGGAGTTCAGAGATGATGCTTCTGCATTCGACGGAAAGAAAAGAGCTTCCTTAGCTGGAAAAGGAGCAGTGAACAACCAATTTAATGCATTTATTATGGATTACCTTGGTGATAACGGTGTAGATCATCATTTAATTAATCTTATGGATAATACTCATTCTCTAGTACACAGCTTGGATATGTTTCCTATCGAGTGTGTAATAAGGAATAGGGCTACTGGATCAATATGCAGAAGACTAGGGACAGAAGATGGTTTAATCCTTGAGAAGCCTCTTTTTGAATTCTTCTTAAAAGATGATGATTTAGGTGATCCATTAATTAATAGAAACCATATAGTTTCATTTGGATGGGCAAAAGACGATGAGCTAGATGAAATGATCAGCACTTCTCATAAAGTTAATGAACTTTTAACAAAACTTTTTGCTGATTCAGGAATGATATTGGTTGATTTTAAGCTTGAATTTGGTGTCTCTAATGGGAAAATCTTGCTAGGCGATGAATTTACTCCAGATGGCTGCAGATTGTGGGATGATGAAACTCTTGAAAAGCTTGATAAAGATAGATTTAGACAAGATTTAGGAGATGTTATCGAATCCTATCATATGGTTGCACATAGATTAGGAATGCAAATAAAAGTTGACTAATTTAGTCAAGATTCTATAATACTTCCCGAATAACACAAGTTATTGGGAAGTATTAAAAAATTATGAAATTTACTACAAAGAGTAGGTATGCTCTGAACGCTCTTATTGAACTTCATATGATGGAGATTGATGGACCAGTGAAGGTATCTAAAATTGCTGAAATGCAGTCAATAGAAATTACTTATTTAGAGCAACTTTTTAGAAAGTTACGCATTGCTGGTTTGATAGATTCAACTAGAGGAAGAAATGGAGGTTATTTCTTTGCTAAAGATCCAACTAAGATCTCAGTTAAAGATATTATGATTGCAGTTGAGGAAGACCTTGATGCAACTAGCTGCTCTGGTGCAAGTGATTGCAGTGATGGTAAAAAATGCAGAACTCATACCCTCTGGGCAAGCTTAAATACATTAGTAGTTAATTACTTAGAAAAAATTACGCTCGATACACTTGTTGAAAGCCATGATGATCACTATATAAATGTTGTAAATTTACGTTAAAGGAATAAATGAGCAAAAGTAAACCAATTTATCTAGACTATGCATCTACAACTCCCGTTGATGAGAGAGTTGCTGAAAAGATGTTGGAATATATGACATTCAATAATAACTTTGGAAATGCAGCTTCAAGATCTCACTCATTCGGTTGGCAAGCTGATGAGGCTGTAGAGTTAGCAAGATCTCATGTAGCAAACCTTGTTAATTGTGATCCTAGAGAAATTGTTTGGACTTCTGGAGCCACTGAAGCAGATAATTTAGCTATAAAAGGAATTGCTAATTTTTACAAAACAAAAGGCAAACACATTATTACTTCCAAGATAGAACACAAAGCAGTTCTCGATCCTTGCAGACAACTTGAAAGACATGGTTTTGATGTTACTTATTTGGAACCAAATGAGGGAGGAGTTATTACTCCTGATGCTGTAAAAGAGGCTATTAGGGAAGATACTATCCTCGTTTCCATAATGCATATAAATAATGAATTAGGAACAATTAATGATATTGCTTCTATTGGTGAGTTAACAAGAGATAATGGAATATTTTTCCATGTTGATGCTGCTCAAAGCACTGGCAAAGTCAATATTGATTTATCAACCTTAAAAGTTGATTTGATGTCATTCTCAGCCCATAAGACATATGGACCAAAAGGTGTTGGCGCTTTATTTGTTAGAAGAAAACCACGAGTAAGGATTGAAGCTCAGATTCATGGAGGTGGCCATGAGAGAGGTATGAGATCTGGAACGCTTGCAACTCATCAAATTGTTGGGATGGGAGAAGCTTTTAGGCTTGCAAAAGAAGAAATGAAAAGTGATTCTGAAAAAGTCACTGAATTCCATGAATACTTTTTAGAAGAAGTTAAGAAGATCGATGAAATATATATTAATGGAGATATACAAAACAAAGTACCTAATATTTTAAATGTAAGTTTTAATTTTATTGAAGGTGAGTCTTTAATCATGGGTTTAAAAGATATTGCTGTCTCTTCAGGTTCAGCATGTACTTCTGCAAGTCTTGAGCCATCATATGTTTTAAGAGCTTTAGGTAGAAAAGATGAGTTAGCGCACAGCTCAATTAGATTTTCATTTGGCAGATTTACTACAGAAGATGACGTAAGGAATACCCTCAATCTTCTTTCAAATGTAGTTGAGAGATTAAGGGAGCTATCTCCTCTTTGGGAGATGCATCTTGATGGAATTGATTTGGATACGGTCGAGTGGCAAGCACACTAATTGGAGGAAAATAATGGCTTATAGTAAAAAAGTTGTAGACAAGTTTGAAAATACTTTAAAAAATCCTGAAAAATTCAATGTTGGAAGATTTGATCCAAAAGATGGTGACGTTGGAACAGGGATGGTTGGAGCTCCTGCATGCGGAGATGTAATGAAATTACAGATTAAGTGCAAACAAGAGGGAAATCAACATATCATTGAGGATGTAAAGTTTAAAACATATGGTTGTGGTTCAGCTATAGCATCATCAGCGGAACTTGTTGAAATGTTAATTGGTAAGACTCTTGATGAAGCAAAAGAAATTAAGAATAAAGATTTAGCTGAAGTTCTAGAGTTACCTCCAATTAAGATACATTGCTCGGTCTTAGCTGAAGATTCGATTAAGCAAGCAATTGAGGATTATGAGTCTAAACAATAATGCAGAGTTTCAATCCCTCAAGTATTTCATTTACTGACGCTGCAGTTAGCCACTTTAAAAATTCTTTAAATGGTAAGCCTGAAAGCTTTGGAATAAGAATTGGTGTCAGGGAAGCAGGATGTTCGGGATATGAATATTTCTTCGAATACACCAATGAAGAACAAGAGGGAGATATTTTATTTGATGAATCATCCTTTAAGATCTATGTTGACAGCAACAGTTTTGAATTTTTGAAAGGAAGTGAGGTTGATTTTGTATCAACTGGACTAAATCAAGGTATTATTTTCAACAATCCTAACGCAAAAGTTACATGTGGTTGCGGCGAAAGCTTTAGTATCTGATATGCCAAAGGTAAAGATCTTACCGCATCCAGAAATTTGTCCTGAGGGTGCAGAATTTGAACTTAATGATGACGAGTCTCTTTGTGAGGGAGCTCTAAGAAATGGTTTAAAAATTGAACACGCTTGTGAACTATCTTGTGCATGCACAACCTGCCATTGTATTGTAAGAGAGGGTTTTGAGTCATTGGAAGAGCCATCTGAAACTGAGGAGGACATGCTTGATAAAGCTTGGGGATTAGAACCTCAGTCACGTCTAAGTTGTCAGATTTATCCTGGTAAAAAGGATCTTGTTGTTGAGCTTCCAAAATATACCGTTAATCAAGTATCGGAAGAAATATGAAGGATTTATTTTGGCAAGATATAACTGATATAGCTATTGAGTTGAGTGAAAACTATGAAGAAATAGATCCACAATGGATTAGTTTTCCAGACCTTCATCAAAAAATATGTGATTTAGATTGCTTCAAAGATGATCCTAGTAGATCAAATGAAAAGATTTTAGAAGCAATTCAGATGGCATGGATAGATGAAACTCAATAAATTCCCTATAATACCGTTTTTTTGGAGAAGAATATGGCCATTCAGCGAACACTATCAATAATTAAACCAGATGCCGTTGCTAAAAATGTTATTGGTGAAATTATATCTAGATTTGAAAAAAATAATCTAAAAATTATTGCTGCCAAATTAATTACTTTGTCAGCTTCTGACGCTGGTGGTTTTTATGCTGAGCATAAGGGTAAGCCTTTTTATGATGATTTAATTGAATTTATGACATCAGGACCTGTTTTTATTCAAGTTTTGGAGGGTGAAGATGCAATTAGCAAAAATAGAGAGCTAATGGGAAACACTGATCCATCTAAAGCAGATCCTGGAACAATAAGAGCAGACTTTGCTCAGACGATTGATGCAAATGCCGTTCATGGATCAGATTCAGAAATAAGTGCTGAGAGAGAAATAGCTTTCTTCTTTAGTGATTTATAAAAAATGTCTCAAAAAAATAATCTTTTAGGACTTACTCGTGAAGAACTCCAAGATTATTTGATTTCTCTTGATGAGAAACCATACCGCGGTCTACAAATATTTGAATGGATTCATAACAGAGGTGTTATAGATTTTGATTCCATGACAAATTTAGGTAAAGATTTAATAGGAAAACTTAATCTCAATTCTGTCATAAAAGTTCCTGAGGTAGTCAATGTAAGTACTTCGTCAGAGGGCACAAAAAAGTTTCTTTTAAAATTAGATAATGATTCTTTTATTGAAATGGTAAAAATACCTGAAAAAAAAAGACAAACCCTTTGCATCTCTTCACAAGCAGGTTGTGCCTTGCAATGTACTTTTTGTGCCACTGGGTATCATGGGTTTAAAAGAAACTTAACCTCTGCAGAAATTATTAGTCAGCTGTGGCTAGCAAATTATTATGAAGATAATTCAGAAAGAATTTCAAATGTAGTCTTCATGGGAATGGGAGAGCCTTTGATGAATACTGAGAATGTCCTTAAAACTATCCAAATAATGCAAGATCAGAAATGTTACTCTCTATCCAAGAGAAGAATTACTTTAAGTACATCTGGAATAGTTCCAGAGATAGAAGCTATAACTGGAAAAACAGATGTTTCTTTAGCTATTTCATTGCATGCATCAAATGATGATCTTAGGAATAAGATCGTTCCAATCAACAAAAAATATCCTATTAAGGATTTATTAGCTAGCTCCAAAAGGTATTTGAACTCACTAAATAGTAAATCCCACATAACAATTGAATATATTCTTATAAATGATGTAAATGATTCGATTGAGGATGCGTCTAATTTAGTAAATTTATTGTCAGATTTAAAATGTAAAATAAATTTAATACCATTTAATCCCTTTCCTGAGTCTGATTATGAAAGATCAACTGACGAAAAAGTTAAGGCTTTCAAAGATTACCTAATTGAGCATAATTTTATCGCTACAGTAAGAGTCACAAGAGGTGATGAAATTGATGGAGCTTGTGGGCAGTTAGTAGGAAAGTTGATAAATCCAATTGGTTCTAAAAAGCTGAAGAATAAGCAAATCGCAGCCCAAAACCTCCATTAATTTTTATCTTATTGCTTCGGATTTTTTTGTAACTAACATATACTACTTTTTTAAATCTATAAAAAATCGTGACTAACTGGATAAAAAGAAAACCTACTAAACTTGTGACGGTTGGTAATGTAAAAGTTGGTGATTCAAATCCAATTTCCGTGCAGTCCATGACAAACACAAATACATGTGATGTGAATGGAACAATCAATCAAATAAATAGTCTTGTTGCGGCTGGAGCAGATATTGTCAGAGTATCGGTACCAGATAAAGATTCGGCATCAGCATTTAAAAAAATTAAAAAAGCTGTATCAATTCCTCTTGTCGCTGATATTCATTTTGATTATATGCTTGCCATTGAGGTTGCAGATTCAGCAGATTGTTTAAGGATCAACCCTGGGAATATTGGTAAAGAGAAAAAGGTGATAGAGGTTATTAATGCTGCAAAGCATAATGGAGTTCCAATAAGAGTTGGTGTAAATGCAGGCTCTCTTGAGAAAGACCTTCAAAAGAAGTATGGAGAACCAAACTCAGATGCTTTAGTTGAATCGGCACAAAGGCATATTGATATTCTTGCAAAACATGATTTTGATCACTATAAAATGAGTCTTAAGGCATCTAATATTGAAATGACCGTTGATGCATATAGGAAAATATCAAATCTAATAGATCAGCCTCTTCATTTAGGGATAACCGAGGCCGGAAGCTTCAGGGGAGGAACTGTAAAATCTTCAATTGGTGTTGGAATGTTATTGTCTGAGGGTATTGGAGATACCATTAGAATATCTCTTGCATCAGATCCCGTTGATGAAATAAAGGTTGGGTGGGATATTCTAAAAAGTCTTAATCTCAGAAGTAGAGGCGTAAAAATAATTGCTTGCCCAAGCTGCTCTAGGCAGAATTTTAATGTTATTGAGGTAGTTAATGAGCTTGAATCAAGATTTGAGGATATTTCAGAAGATTTAGAGGTAGCGATAATTGGATGTTATGTAAACGGTCCAGGAGAATCTAAAGCAGCTGACATAGGTCTCACAGGAGCAAGTCCAAATAATCTTTTGTATATTAATGGGCTTCCCTCTAAAAAACTCACAAATGAAGAGCTTGTAGATGAAATAGAGTCACAGGTAAGAGATAAAATTAATTCACCATCATCTGATACAATTATTGCAAGAGGCTAATATGGATAAAATAAGCTCAATCAGAGGGATGCCTGATGTTTTCGAATCTGATACAAATTATCTTGCAGAATTAAACGAAGTACTAAGTAAAATATTCCTTTCTCATAATCTTAATGAGGTAAATACTCCAATTTTAGAACAAACAGAACTATTTGTTAGATCCACTGGTGTAACATCAGATATTGTAAATAAAGAAATTTACAGTTTTAACGATCGAAACGAACAAAGTCTCTCATTAAGACCAGAGGGAACAGCTGGTGTAGTACGATCAATAATCCAAAAGAAACTTGATAATGCAGAGCATAAACTATGGTATCAAGGTCCTATGTTTAGATATGAAAGACCTCAAAAAGGAAGATTTAGGCAGTTTAATCAGGCTGGAGTTGAATTGCTTGGATTTGAAGAGGGCTCTTCAGATTTAGAGATTATTTCGATAGTTTGCGATATTTTTATTGAATTAGAGCTTGAAGACGCAGTTTTAAGAATTAATCATCTAGGAGATAAAGATACCAAAGAAAAATTTTTATCAGAACTGCTTAAGTATATGAAAAGTTACAAAGGCGATCTTAATGACAATGACAAAGAAAAACTAAATAAAAATCCTCTGAGATTACTTGATTCAAAAGATGTTGATTTAAAGGAATTTCTTGATAAAGGACCAAAAATCATTGATTTTCTCTCACCTGAACAAATAAATCTTCTTGATAAGATTCAAAGTATTTTTGGCAAATATGTTGAAATTGAGTTAGATAGCTCCTTAGTTAGAGGACTTGATTATTATACTGGACTTGTTTTTGAAGCAGTCTCTTCAAATCTAGGTGCACAAGACTCTTTCTTGGGAGGAGGCAGATATGATGGCCTATCAACTGACCTTGGTGGCAAAGAAATGCCTGCTATTGGCTTTGCTATCGGACTTGAAAGATTAAATCTTATAAAGAAGCACAAGAATATCAAATCTAATAAAGTAATTTCTTTTGTCACAACCTCTAGCAAAATGAATGCTTTAGCATTTAAAATAGCTCAACTTTTGAGAAGTCATAATTACGATATTCGACTTGAAACGAATTTCACTGATGCAAGTCTCAAAGCAAAACTAAGAAAGGCAAGTAAGCTTGGTGCTAAATTTGTCTTTATAATGGGAGAAGAAGAATTTGAATCTGACACTATAACGGTCAAGTCGTTTGATGAAGACGGGTACCAAGTAAACATGAGTTTTGATGAGATTCTTGATTTTTATAAAGATATTTAAGTAAATTTAAAATGGTTACAGTTAGAAGCGACGAAGAAAGAGTTCAGTCAATTATAAATTTCTTTAAAGATTATAAGTTTTATATTCTTTCAATTATTTTGGCTTCAGCAATATTAGTTGGCGGATATTTCTTTTCAAAAAGTGTTAAATCACATCAGATTGTGGGTGCAAAAATGCTCTATGAAGATTGGCAGGAGGCTCAAGTTGAGGAAGATAGGGAGCAACTTTTTCTAAATTTAATTGAAAATTATTCTGATACAGGCTATTCACATTTAGCTCTGTTAAAAAGGGGATCTGATCTAGCAAAAGAAAACAATCTGGAGGAAAGTCTAGATATTTTTTATAC
>LUMQ01000117.1_pt1 | contig 36206 bp, 33 predicted proteins | sample 729621 | NCBI WGS metagenome assembly LUMQ01 (sample SAMN03860259, study PRJNA289734) | marine metagenome | biome: seawater column; feature: ocean; material: water; isolation source: Red Sea water column Station 12 - depth 25m | place: Saudi Arabia: Red Sea | collected 2011-10-15 | depth 25 m | reverse complement strand
GCTCCAGCTTTAATCATTGCTTTCATAAGTTCAAAAGCGTTTAACACTCCACCAAAACCAGCCTCTGCATCAGCTACAATGGGTGTAAAAAAGTCAAATTTCGGCTCGCCATTAGAGCTCATCCATTCAATTTGGTCTGCTCTTTTAAAAGAACTATTAATTCTCTTTACAAGAGAAGGAACTGAATCAACTGGATATAAAGATTGATCAGGATACATTGCTTCAGCACTATTATTATCTGCTGCTACTTGCCATCCAGATACATAAATTGCTTTTGCACCAGCCTTTACTCCCTGCACTGCCTGCCCACCAGTTAAAGTTCCTAGACAATGAACATAATCTTCTTTATGAAGCATATTCCAAAGCTTTTCAGCTCCAATTCTTGCTAAAGTATATTCTGGCTGAAGAGAACCTCTCAACCTAACAACTTCTTCAGCTGAGTAAGGTCTTTTTACATACGCCCATCTTTCGTTCATTTCCCAATCATTTTTTAATTCTAATACTTGTTCATTTAAATTCATTATAACTCCTCGTACGCTTTAGTGGTTAAAAATTCTTCTACATTATCAGACAAAGTGATTTCTTCAAAAATTGATTTCGCTAAATTGAATTTTCCATTTTCAAACTTTTCGATACCAACTTCATTTTTGACATTCAATAATTCTTCATCTAAATATTGATTAAATAATTGTTTATCAACTATTTTTCCATTGTCAAGCCTATTTTTATGCTTAATCCATTGCCAGATTGAGGTTCTAGAAATCTCTGCAGTTGCAGCATCTTCCATTAAACCATAAATGGCTACGCAACCCAAACCATTAATCCAAGCTTCAATATATTTAAGTGAAATTCTTATGTTTGATCTAAGACATTCTTCTGAACTAACTCCATTACATCCTTCCAATAATTGTTCAGCAGTAATTTTTTTATCTGAAATAAAATCTAATTGGTTAGTTTGAAAAGTATCAAATTTATCTTTGAAAATTTCGTTTACATAATCAGCTAACCCAGGGTGTGCAATCCATGTTCCATCGTGCCCATTATTTATTTCAAATAATTTGTCTTCATTTACTTTCTGTAAAATCTTTCTATTCTCATCATGATCTTTTGACGGAACAAAAGCTGCCATTCCCCCCATAGCAAAAGCACCTCTTTTGTGACAAGTATTTACGAGTAATGTAGAATAGCTGGTTAAAAATGGTTGATTCATTGTAATAATGCTTCTGTCAGGTAATAATTTTTCAGGATAAGATTGTAATGTCTTGATAAAACTGAAGATATAATCCCACCTTCCACAATTCAAACCAATTATATGGTCTTTGAGGTAATATAATATTTCTTCCATCTGAAAAACTGCTGGCAAAGTTTCAATTAGACATGTCACTCTAACTGTTCCCCTATTTAATCTTAGTTCGTCCTCACAATATGAGATGACATCATTCCACAATTTAGCCTCATGATAGGACTGTAATTTTGGAATGTAAAAATATGGCCCTGATCCAAATGTTTCTAAAGCCTTATGATTGTGATATAAGTACATTACAAAATCAACTAAAGCCCCATATAATGATACTCCATTGCATGAAATATGCTTTTCTTTAAGATGCAATCCCCTGACTCTACACATAAGGATTGCAGGATTTGAACGTAAATTATATTTTTTTAAAGTTACCCTATGCTGGAAAGAAATTGTCCTGTGAGCGGCATCTCGCATGTTAATTAGCCCATTTTGAATATTTTCCCAAGTAGGAGAAAGAGAATCTTCAAAATCTGCCATAAAAACATTAACATTAGAATTAAGAGCATTGATAATCATTTTGCGATCAACAGGGCCAGTAATTTCTACTCTTCTATCTTTAAGATTGTTTGGAATAGGTCTCACAGACCATTCAGAGTTTCTAATTTCTTCTGTTTTTGGATCAAAACTTGGTAAAATTCCTCCATCAATACTATTTTGATATTCAACTCTATCATCAATAAGATTATCAATCCTATCGTTGAATTTGAGATGAACTTTTTCTAAAAAATTGAGTGCGTCTTCAGAAATGATTTCCCCCCTTAAAAATAAAATTAAACCTAGTGATATTTAGAAAAAATTACAATTTTTAAATCAAAGATTTTTAGCTATTGCTTCGCCTTCTTTTATATCTACTTTAGAAAATACATAAGCACCTAGAATAAATAATATCATTATTGATAATAATCCAAATCTAGCGGCTTTGACTTCATCTTCAACTACATTACTTAACACTAAAGTAACTGAACCCATAAGAACTGGGCCAAATACTGCAGCAAATTTTCCTAACATGTTGTAGAAGCCATAAAACTCAGCAGATTTTTTCTCAGGGATAATTCTTGAATACAAACTTCTACTAATTGTTTGAATTCCTCCTTGAAAACAACCAATCAATAATGCCACAATATAAAAGTGAGTAATACTTTCAACAAAATATCCAGCAAATAGAATAATACAATAACCAAGAATTCCCATATAGATACCATTCTTTAGGCCTATGAAATTTGCGATTTTTATATAAATCAATGTGGCAAAAAAAGCTACAAGTTGAATCATTACCAGCGCACCCATAATAGATGCTTGATCAAAACCTAGGGTAAAAGCAAAATTTGCTGCCATTCGTACTACAGTATCAACTCCGTCAATATATAACCAATAAGCTAAAAGGAATGTAGCAACTACTTTAAGTTTTTTTAAATCATTGAATGTATTTCTGAATTGTATCAGACCATTTATTATAGAATCTGATACACTTTCGCTCTCATGGTATTTTGGTTCATCAACAAATAGAATTAAAGGAAGTGAAAAAAGTGCCCACCATACTCCAACAGAAATAAATGCATATTTTGTTGCTTCAACTGCATCAACTAAACCGAAAGAAGCAGGATAAGATATCATTAAAAAATTAATAATAATTAAAACACCACCTCCAAGATATCCTAATGAAAAACCTAAAGCAGAAACATCATCTACATTTTCTTCATTTGAAACAGATGGAAGTAGCGAGTCGTAAAAAATATTTGCCCCTGAAAATCCAATTGTAGAAAAGATGTAGACCATTAAAGCGATTGGCCACATTCCTTGAGCAATAAATCCCAGGCCTAAAGTCATTACAATACCTAAAAAAGCAAAGAAAATTAGAAATTTTTTCTTAAAACTACCTCTATCAGCAATTGCACCTAAAATTGGTGCAAGCAAAGCAACTATTAAAGAAGCAACTGAATTACCTAACCCTAAATAAAATGTACTGACAGATAAGTTATCTGGATTTGACCAGTATTGTGAAAAGAAAATTGGAAAAAAACCAGCCATAACAGTGGTTGCAAAAGCTGAATTTGCCCAATCGTAAAGAGCCCAACTATAAATTTGTTTTTTATTCATTAGCCTTTTCTTAATGAAAACTTAATGGTTATCCCTTTTAAATCAAATGATTCCCTAAGCTGATTATGTAGATATCTCAAGTATTGAATAGATATCAGTTTGGGGTAATTGCTAAATAGTGCAAAAATTGGAGGAGATTGTTGTACTTGTTCAACAAATTTTATTTTAATTGATTTTCCTTGCGTAGCTGGAGGAGGATAATTTCTTACAGCTTTTTCAATCCAAACATTTAATTCCTTTGTTGATAACTTATCTCTCTGTTTTGTAAAAATTTCCCATGCAATTTCTAAAATATTTGAAACTCTTCTTTTAGTTAGCGCAGAGACAAAAAGTATAGGATAATTCTGGAGATCTTTAAACTCCATATACATGTCTTCTTTATACAATTCAGCAGAAACATTTGTTCCGGAAGCTAAATCCCATTTATTAACAAGAATAACCATCCTCTTGCCTTTTTTAATAACCTCTTTGGCAATAGTTTTTTCTTGTTTAGTAAATCCTTTTTCGGCGTCAACTACTAGCAGAACAAGATCAGATCTTAAAAGTGAATCCATAGCTCTCAAGGAACTATAAAATTCAATATCTGAATCAACTTTACTTTTCTTCCTAAGACCAGCTGTATCAACAATTTTAATATCCTTTCCGTGCCATTTAATGATTGTATCAACTGAATCTCTGGTAGTTCCTGCTATATCAGACACAATTGCCTGTTCTCTTTGAATTAAAGCATTTAATAATGAAGATTTACCAACATTCGGCATTCCTACTATAGTGATAGAACAATCAGTATTATCATTAGATTGTGAGATAGAATTAAAATCAATTAATTCAAACAAATTATCAAGCATATCTCCAACCCCAGCACCATTCAAAGCTGATATTGGAATTGGATTTTCAAAACCAATATCAAAAAATTGATCTTTTCTTAAATTATGATCTGGAGTATCACACTTATTAACTCCCATTACAAATTTCTTTCCAGATTTTCTGACAAGCTTAGATAAAAATTGATCATTAGGATTTAGCCCATCTTTTCCATCGACAAGAAAAATAATTCCATCACACTCATTTAATGCAGCTGAAATTTGTTCTTTAATTTTTTCATTAAATACATCTTCATTTGAGCTTACATATCCTCCAGTATCAATGATATTAAACTCTTGTGATAACCATTCTGCTGAAGAGTAAACCCGATCTCGAGTTACGCCTTCCATTTGGTCAACAATAGACGTTCTTTTACCTGAAAGCTTATTAAAAAGCGTTGATTTACCAACATTAGGTCTTCCCACAATTGCAATTTTTGGTTTTTTTGTCATTTGAGAAGATTATACGACTTCGAAAACTGTTCTGCTATAAAATTATTTTACTAAAAAAATGAACAATTCTGTCCAGAGTATAAATGTAACAATCAATGAATATTGGAAAGGAACTCTTCTTTTTGAAATTTTTGGATTAGACATTCTAACAGAGTAATGCCAAAGTCTAAAAGCAACATAGAGCCACGCTAAAACAAGGTTTAACATTGTAACATGATCAACAGTATAAGCGAATAAACAGTATACCAGAAAAGGCAAAGGAGCTTCAAAAAGATTTTTGTACAGCTCTCTTGAAGCTTGAATATTTAAGGGAATTTCTTGCCATCCTGGCATATACTTTAACCAACGTGAGTCAAGTTCTTTACTAATGATAGATTTTCTAAGTTGAAGCGCATTAACAACAGTATGTATGTGCATAATCAAGATTATGGGAAAAATAGGAAATAAAATAAGAATTGGATTCAAACTATTGTCCAAGATAAACTCTTAAAGGTTCACTTCTTGTCTTATGAGCTAATCTTCGAATAGCTTTTTCTTTTATCTGCCTTACGCGCTCTCTAGTTAAACTAAATTGTTCTCCAATTTCATTTAAAGTAAAAGATCTATCTCGGTTAATTCCAAAATACATTTCAATTACAGAACGCTCTCTTTCTGTTAAAGTGCTAAGCGCAGAAGCAATTTCTTCTTTCATAGAAGTATCCATCACATTGTTGTCAGGATCTTTTTCTTGTTCATCTTCAATGACATTTATTAAAGAACTATCCTCTCCTTCCGCAAAAGGAGCATCAAGAGAACTATGTCTTCTTGAATATTGAAGCGCATTGAACACTTCTTCAGTTTTTACGTCAAGCTGATGACTAATTTCTTCAACTTTTGGAGGACGACCCATTTCAGCTTCAAGCTTTTCAGCAGCTTTGGTAATCTTAGTAATTGTACCAACCCTGTTTAATGGTAGCCTAATAAGTCTACCTTGTTCTGCTAATGCTTGAAGAATAGCCTGTCTAATCCACCAAACAGCATAAGAGATAAATTTAAAACCTCTAGAAGGGTCGAATCTTTTTGCAGCTTTAATCAATCCTAGGTTTCCTTCGTTAATAATATCTGACAATGATAAACCATTCCCCTGATATTTTTTAGCAACTGAGACTACAAATCTAAGGTTTGCTTCAACCAATTCTTTCATTGCTTTTTTATCGCCCTTAGCAATTAACACTGCTAGTTCAACTTCTCTATCTGGAGATAATGGTTCATATTGTGAAATTTCAGATAAATACATACTGATTGTTCCACTAGATACCTTGGATCTTTTAATTCTTTCATCTGCTCTGCCTAGAGCATTTTTTCTTTTTTCCTCTGCATCTAACTCTTTCTGAACTTCAACAGCATGTGCGTCAGGACCCATATTTTCTAAATTCTGAAGTTCCTTTGATAGTTTTTTTGAGATTTTTTTAGCAGTCAATTGAGTAATCCTTTTGATAAAATATTAAAGTATTTCACAGCACAAAATTTACCAAATTTTAAAAATTTTCCAAGGTATTTATTCAGTCAAATTTAATAAGGCTTCTTGCAAAGAAGAATATTTGAACTGATAATTACTTTCTAGTGTTCTAAAAGGCTTAGTTTTTGGACCATAAAGAAACATTTCACTCATATTTCCAAAAATAAATTTTATAAGGAATTTGGGTAAGAAAATTACCCATGAAATAATACTTTTTTTATGCTTTAAAATTGATTTAAAAAATGTATCATGAGTTGTGAGTTCTGATCCAACTAAATTAAATGCTCCAACTAAATTATTATCTAAGGAATGATTAATAAATCCGACAATATCATCAGCATGTACCCAGGGGAAATAATGATTTTTATTGCCTGGTACATGTAAAGAGAGCAACAAATTCAATGATAACAAATTGATAATTTTCTTTTGAAGAACAACTCCAATTCTTAACTGAATAATATCAATATCTTCAAAAACTTTAAATATATCTGAATTGCTTTCATTTTCAACACATACCTTTGCTAAAAAAGTATTACCTGATTCAGAATTTTCATCAACAGAAAAATTATAATTAGCACTTTCTTTGGCATAAATTCCAACAGCAGATGCATTAATAAATTTTTGAGGGATTATTTCATTTTTTACGCAAAAATCAAAGAGCATTTTAGTTGAATCGATTCTACTATTTAAAATTTTACTTTTTACTGATTTGGTCCATAATTGGTCAACTTTTTCTCCATTAAGCTTTATCAAAATATTTGTATCACTTAAAAAAGAAGGGTTGATTGTTGACCAATCAATCATAGTAACACTATTTGAGAATGTATTTTTATATTTGTTCAGATTTCGATTTTACCTTAGCTTGTGTTGATGGACTGAACCAGTTATCAATTAAAACCTGATAGTCAAAATCTGTTTCACGCATTAACGATTGTTTTAACCTTACAAAAGGTTCCCCAGCGCTGATATAAAATTCTGCTAATTTTTTTGCTTTTACTAATGCCTGAGATGTGGCCTTCTTTTTTCCAGAAAATCTGTTTCCAACCATTTCATTTATTAACCCTTTATTTAAGGCTTCTTTGGGTGTGTACATTTTACACTGAGTTGCAACTTCAAAGAGATTATCTCTACTAATAGAGTGCGATATAATTGAAAGCATATCTGGAGGGAGATCTATTCCAATTGCCATTTCATTTAAACCCATTCTGTGCATACCGTGCATTCCATACCTATAATCTGATGCAAGAGCTAGCAAACATCCCCCAGCAATAGCATGACCACCTACAATACTAATAACTGGCCCTGGAAAATCTCTGCAAGCCCTCAAAAGCTCTCCAAGGGTATTAAAGATTAAAGCAACCTCCTTCGGTTCTTTAGCATTTGATAAATCTTTAAGATTTAGCCCTGCACTAAAAACCTTATCATTCCCTAAAATAATTACTGCTTTACAATCACTATAATCAAGCGCTTTTATGAGTTTCTTTGCTCTTTCAACGCTTAGGAGATTTGGACCTTTTTCTCCCATTTCTATAATTTTAATATCATTCTCAACAGATATATTCATTTTTCATTCCCCCTGAAACTCTTTTTTAATTTCATCAAATACTTGTACACTTTTTTGGTTTGAAAAGTCAAAGCAAACCATTGTCATATTACATGATATGGCACATTCATCATCATTTTCCATAAATAAGCCATACTCGTAATCAAAACTTTTCCCACCAATTCGAGAAATTTTCAACCCAACAGTTAAATTTTTTGGGTGTTTAATTTGCTTTAAAAAATTAAAAGTCATTGATGCAACAATGAACGGAAATTTATCAGTATCATATGGAGAAAGACCAATATCGTGAGCATGCCTAACTCTTGCATCTTCGAAATATGCAACGGCTGTACCATGATTAATATGTCCAAGCATATCCTCATCATACCATCTGGTTTCCATGTTATAAAATCTAGAAAATTGCTCTTTTTTCATTAATCAATTAAAAATTTTGGATTGTCTATAGGAAAAATACATTCTTCTTTTTTTCCAAACCAGCTATATCTTCTTTTTGCTATTAAGTTATAAATGAAATCTGCAAAAAAAGTTGGTACCAAATAAAATAAATATCTTAAAGGACTTTTAAGCTCTCTTAAAATTATGAAAGCTGCATATGATTTAGAAAAAACCTCTTCATCTTTTTTAACAATTACAGAATTCATGTCCTTCAAAAACTTTTTATTGATAGTAGATCTTGCATAATTTGATTGCAAAGGACTAAAATACAAAATATCACTTTTGTCCATTCTGATTAAGGCATTAATTGCAGACGAACAAACAAAACAAACTCCGTCATAATATATTACTATTTTGGATTTCATTATAAAATATAGGGTATGATAAAAGCTGTTTTTTCTTTGTAAGATTTATGCTCTTCAAACCTCGAAAGAGATTTATCAATTTTAATCATATTAGGAATCCACACAGCTATTATAAATAATGTCAAAATCACTGTTGGCAACCACCATAAAGGTGTTTCAATTACCATTATAACAAAACTTAGATATATTAATAATTCTCCAAAATAATTTGGATGTCTACATTGTTTCCAAAAACCATCAGTTATTAGACCAGATTGATATTTTAAAAAAATAAATTTTTGCATATCCGAAGCAAAGTGATAAAACACTCCAATTGAAAAAGTGCATATAGCTAAAACAATGATTTCTAAAGAAGCCTGATGTGCTGAAGAAGTAATTATGAAGGCAGGAGCCCAATATAAAACCAAACCAATTAAAATCAATAAAGCGTAAGGAATTCCAACTTTACTTTCCCAGGTTTTATCAGGAAAAATATAACTTTTTGAAACCCACATAATACCATAAGATCCATGCAAGCAAAAATAAACCCATGCAGTAAGATTATCAGCCTGGTTATAATAGTAAATTAGATAGAGCACCAAAAGCCATGTCACACCCTTGGCAAAATCAATCATATATTTCTGTTTAATTCGCATAGAAAAAAAATGGAATGAATAAAATAATCAACATTATTATAATTGTTAGTAAAGACTTCTTGTAATACAAAGCTAATTCTTTTTTATCTTTCATTTTTATCAGCCTTCCAATCTAACATACCCCCATCTACATTGACTGCAGTAAAATTATTTTCATTTAAAATGTCTTTTCCAAACCCTGATCTGTTTCCACTTCTGCATACAACATAAATAGTATTTTCTTTATAATCGTTTAACTCATCAATCCTATCTTCCAACTCATTTATTGGAATTAAAATGGAGCCATTAATGTGTCCAAGTGGACCATAGTACTCTTCTTCTGTTCTTACATCCAACACAACAGTTTTATTATCAAGAATTTTATCTTGAAATTCATTCATGCTTATAACATCAACTTTTTTTGAGCAACAATTCATAGAAAAAGTTACTACAAAAAATAATAGGATTAATTTACTTTTCTTCATCTTGCTTTTTTCTCAAATATCGTTTGATGGTTAAAAAATTAAAGATTGTTCCAAAAATGACAAGTAATGTCATTAATATGATTGTTCCTTTCATGTTATGGCGCAACCCAACTTACATTAATTTTTTCTTTATCTAAAATGAACTTGCATCTCTGATGTCCGCTATACTTCAGCTTTAAAAAATCAATTTCATAAAAATGACATCTAATTATTACAAAGTTATTATAGCCAGATAAGGAATCTTGTTCAGTTGGATCTTTGAATTGAACATTATCTGGAATATTGGGATGATATTCTTCTAAGGTATCTGAAGGATTATAAGGTCCCATATAACATCTTTTGGATGAAGGAGTTATATTGTCCCATCTTTGCTTTGTAATAGAATTTTTATGAAAAATTTCCACATTTCCTTTAAACCTTAATTGAATCTTTTTTTCAGATGAATAGAATAAAGCTGAGAATTCATTATTTTTTTCTAACTGTTTAATCTTTGGACTTCTTAAATCTGAATGACAATCAAAGTGATTTTCTTCTAATGAAAAATCTCTTAATACTACGGTTCTCAAACTAGGCATTTTCTCGTCGATAGAAGCTAGAGAGAATGTTCTATATGGATGTGCAGAATTTTTTAAAGCTTGAGACATCAAGCTCTCAATTTTTTCGTAAATCTCTTTGAATTCCTTTTTCAACATTATTCCTAAAATATTTGAGTTTTAAATAATTTTTATCCTATATTGTCTTGAATTTAACAAAAATGAGGTATATAACATGTTTATAAACTTAATTGGAATGTCACCAGACACACTAACTGGTTTTACATTCTTCGTAGTTAATATGGCTTTGATTGCTGCTGCTTTATTCTTTTGGATGGAGCGTGACAATGTAAATCCAAAATGGAAAACATCATTAACTGTATCATTTTTAGTATGTTTTATTGCTGCTATTCACTACATCTACATGAGAAATGCAGGTGGTACTGAAGTTGTTGCAATTAGATACATTGATTGGTTAATTACTGTGCCATTACTAATGGTTGAACTTTATATTGTTCTTCTTGCAGTAACTAAAGTAAGCGCAGGAGTTTTCCACAGACTTCTTGGTTTCTCAACACTAATGCTTGTTTTCGGGTATTTAGGAGAATCAGGTGCAGTTGCTGCTATTAACTCAACTACAGGTTTTGTTGGTGGTATGCTTTTCTGGGGTCTATGCCTTAGAGAACTATGGTCAGGTGAAGCTGCTGAAGCTAACGCTGGATCAAAAAATGCTGCAGGTCACTATGCATATGATAGTCTAAAGAAAATTGTAACATTTGGTTGGATTATTTACCCAGCTGGTTACGCTTTAGGTTATTTTGGTGGCGGAGTAAATATGGACGTTGTAAACCAAGTTTACAACTTAGCTGATTTTGTAAATAAAATTCTACCAGGTGTCATTGTATGGGCAGCTGCTAGAATGGATACAAAATAATCAATTCATTTTACTAGAAAAAAAGGCCTTCAATTGAAGGCCTTTTTTTTATTCAAACAAATCACTCAATCGATTTTTAATTATAGCTTGTTTAGCCATAACTGATAAAGACATTACTGCCAAATTCAGTAATGAGAATCTTCTATCCTTTGTATACCCTTTTTTATATCTAAAATAAATTTGCTGTGCAATGACAGCGATCTTGAAAAGTCCAAAAACATAGTAAAACACTGGATTAGTGATATTTTTTCCGGATTCCTTTTCATATAATTCCAAAATACCTTCTCTAGTTGGATTGCCATCAAGAGTTGTTGCACTTAATTGAAACAACTTGAGCTCTGGCAAATCATTTTTATCTACCCAATAGCCAAGAGTAGTTCCTAAATCCATGAAAGGATCACCTATTGTGGCCATCTCCCAATCTAGAACTGCGGATATTTTTGAATGATTATCTTTATCAAGTACCAGGTTATCATATTTAAAATCATTGTGCACAATTGACCCTTGAACTTCTACAGGTTGGTTTTCATCAAGCCAAGATGCTATAAATTCCATATTTTCTATAGAATCAGTTTTTGAGTGATTGTATCTCTTTATCCAACCTTCAACCTGTCTTTTAACATAGCCATTAATATTTCCAAGCTCATTTAAATTAGCTTGATCTATATCAACATTATGTAGCTCTACCAATGTAGAAACTAAAGATTTAGATACATTTTGAATTACCTCTTTACCAGGAGAATCTTTTTGCTGGAGATTTGGCCTTATAATATAACCCTCCACTCGCTCCATTAAATAAAAAGGTGCTCCAATTATTTCACTATTATCACAATAAAGATAAACATCGGGAACTTTTAAAAATTGAGATTTTAGATTTTTTAATACATTGTACTCTCTAAACATATCATGTCCACCCTGTAAGCTCTTTGCACCAAATGGTGGCCTTCTTAAAACGAACTCTTCTGATGATGATTTTAGAAAATAAGTTAAGTTGGAATATCCGCTGGGAAATTGTTTAATTGATAAATCATCAGCATTAATATTATTTTCTAATAAGTAGGTTTTAAGTGTTTCTAGTACAAATTCTTCTCCATCTCGTATTTCTCTAGGAGAATCCATTGAAAAATTTGGGGTTTTATTTTTTTGAATGAATCGTGATAGCAAATAGTAGAATTTAAGCTTTAGAGGAACTCTCAAAACTTTCTAATCCTATTTAAGATATTTTTTCATTATTTCTTTTGCTACTCTTGACTTATGAACCTCATCAGCACCGTCATAAATTCTAGCTGACCTTTCATGCCTATACAATGAAGCAAGTGGAGTATCATCAGTCATACCAAGAGCACCATGCACCTGAACAGCTCTATCAAGAACATTTTGAAGAACTTGTGCTACATAAAATTTAATCGTTGAAATTTCAACCTTAGATGCATACGCACCTTCATTATCAATTTTTTTAGCAGCATCAAGAACCATTAAACGCGAAGCATTAATTTCTGCTCTTGATTCTGCGATCCAATTTTGAATAGTTTGCTTCATCGCCAAAGGTTTTCCAGGAGCAAGCTCCCTTGAAGCTGCTCTTTGACACATCATATCAAAAGCTTTTTCACATTCTCCAATCCATCTCATGCAATGATGAATTCTTCCAGGTCCAAGTCTTTCCTGAGCAATTTTAAACCCAGCTCCAACAGGACCTAAAACATTTTTTTCAGGAACAATGCAATTATCGTAAATGATTTCTGCATGTGCATTCCAACCATCTCCCTCATCTCCCATTACTGAAATATTTCTAATAAAATTGAAACCCTTTGTTTTTGTTGGAACAATAATTTGAGATGCTCTCATGTAAGGATTTTCATGATCTGGATCTGTGATTACCATTACAATAGCAAAATCAGCACCATCTGCAGAAGATGTAAACCATTTGTGTCCGTTTATAACATAGTTAGAACCATCTTTTACAGCAGTTGTACCCATTATCACTGGATTTGAACCAGCAAATTCAGGTTCAGTCATTGAAAAACAACTTCTTACTTTACCTTCAACTAAAGGTTTTAAAAATGTTTCTTTTTGATAATCAGTGCCGTGCTCAATAAGAATTTCCATATTACCAGCATCAGGAGCTTGACAATTGAATACATAGAGACCATAAAAAGTTTTACCAAGAATTTCATAGATTTGACCAAGTTGATGAAGGCTTAATCCCAATCCTCCATACTCTTTTGAAATTTGAGGAGCAAATAACCCCATATCCCTTACTTTATTTCGTTTTTCCTCTAGAAATGGTAAATGATCAGCAAATTTATGATTGATATTAAAATCGTCTTCATGAACAACCATTTCATTATCAATAAAGTTTTGAATTTTTGATTTTATTTCTTCAAATTTCTCGTTTGGTAAAGCCATAATTTCCCTAAATGTATGTTTCTAGATATCTTGGTATTAAACTACGATTAAAAGCATCCAATGTAAAAGTATCATTTTCTTTTTTGAACAATGTGATGGAGGCATTTTTAATCTTAAAATTTAATTTCATGATTTCATCGACTGTCAATGGATGACATTCAGCATAAACGCCAGTGATAGCACCTCCAGATGACACAACCATTGTATTCCTATTTTCATTCATTAATGAGGATACTTTACTTTTTGCCAATCGAACTCTTTCTCTAAAATTATCATAACTTTCAAAACCTTTTTCAGATAAATCAAGCTCATTATGAATCCATTTTTTTGCAATAATATTAAAATATTCTAAAAATTTTCGTTTACGCTTCCAAAAAGGAACAGTATTAAAAATTTCCTTAATATTTTTATCTGTGTTCAACATTTTAGGAATGAAATGCTGAGCAATTTCCATCAACTGATTTTCAGCAAACTCTTCAATAATTAATGGATTACTTAAATCTCCCCCATAACCTTCATTTATGCCATCAAAAGTTTGTTGATGTCTTTTCAATGGACCAATAATTGTCAAATCAAAAGATATACTATTTTTCAATAATTTTTTTCCAAGAGCAATTGATTGCTTAACCCCTTTTTTACTCAAATTATCGTAGTTTTTTTCACCAAAGGACGCTTGTCCATGTCTAATTAAATATAGATTAGTAATATTCCCCTCCTTGATACTACTCGTAGATTAAAAATACTTGCTCTGCTACACAGGCTGGCTTTTCATTATCTTTAAGCTCTACCGTAACTTCGACGGTTAATTTTGCACCATTTTTAATCTCTTTGAACTCTTTTAAAATAACCCTTCCTCTCACAAAACTTTTTACAGGAACAGGCGCAGTAAATCGGACACGATTTAATCCATAGTTTACACCCATTTTAGCTGATTTGATAGCATAGGTTTCCTCTAAAAACTTTGGAAGTAAAGATAGAACTAAGAAACCATGAGCGATTGTAGATTTGAAAGGAGATAATAATTTAGCTCTTACAGGAGCAGTATGAATCCATTGTTCATCTCCTGTTACTTTTCCAAATTTAGATATTTGAGATTGTGAAATTTGATGCCATTTGCTTACTCCAAGCTCAGATCCAACAAAACTTTTTACTTCTTCTAGGTTTTTTAAGGTCTTCATTAAGAAAAGTTAGCAGAATGACTAGTTTCTAACAATATTAAACTTTTTAAAATAAAAACGCATCCAAGCAAAAGAAATAATTGCAGCAATTAAAATTGCGAATATTTGAGAGAACCAAACCCACTCAATTGGCTTTCCTATAAAATAAAAGTAATAAGATAAAGGAGCAGTTAAAATAATCACACGGGTAATTGTTGTAATAAGTAGTGGCATTCCTTGACCTAAAGCTTGACATACTCTTGAGCAAATAACACTTATTCCAACAGCTGGATAAGCTAATATGATAATCTTTAAATAAGTTACTCCAATATCTATAACTAAGGGGTTTGAACTAAAAATAGGTAAAATATTACTAGCTAAAACAAAAAAGAGTATTACACTTATTGTTGTGATTAATACCGCTCTATTTATTCCATAGTAAACTACTGATAAAAGTTTATCAAATTCTTTTGCGCCATAAAACATTCCTACTATAGTTGTTAGACTGATAGCTATTCCTAAAATTGGCATAAATAATAACATATCAAGTCTTGAAACTATTTGATAGGCAGCTACAGCTTCAGTTGAATAATTTACAAGAATCTTATTCATCACTACCTGTCCAAATGAAATGATAAGCATGGAAAGTGAAGCCTCTTACACCATACTCAAAAGTAAAAATTAGAATTGGATCAAGAATTAGGTTTAAAACAGTTCCAATTAACCCGATAATCATTGGAATTTTTGTTTCGCCCTCTCCTGCTAAAATAGCTCTAAAAAACATTGAAAAGATAACTAATCCAAGACCAAAGGTTAGAATTCTTAAATAAGAATATGCTATTGTTAAAATTTCTCCCTCAGCCCCTAGTATAGATAGTAATCCTTCTCCATAAATCACTCCAAGGATAGTTAAGATAATAGTACTTAAAAAACCGATTAATAATGTTTGTGAAGCAGTATTTTCAGCATTATTCTTATCTTTTTGACCAATATATTGAGCTATTGTAGCAGTCGCTCCAGTTCCGATTCCCACTCCAAGACCTATTATAATAAAAAATAAAGGACTAACAAATGCTACTGCTGTAACCTCATCTGCGCCAAGCCACCCAATAAACATAATATCTACTACATTAAACAATGTTTGCACCATCATTCCTGCAATGATTGGCAAAGCCATTTTCCACATAGATTTATAAGGATTTGCTAAAAAATCCTTTAGGCGAGATTCTTTTTCCATTAAGTCTCAAAAAGATATAAATATTTCTTATATCCTTTTTCTTCCATTTCTTTAACGGGAATGAATTTTAAGGCAGCAGAATTAATACAGTAACGTAATCCTGTAGGATTTGGTCCATCATTAAAAACATGACCTAAATGAGAATCTCCTTGCTTACTTTTTACCTCTGTACGAGGAAGAATTAACTCATAATCCTGCTCAAATTTTACGTTTTTTTCCTCAATTGGTTGATAAAAAGAAGGCCATCCAGAATTTGAGTCATATTTATGAATTGAGGCAAATAAAGCTTCTCCAGAAACAATATCAACATAGATTCCGGGTTCTTTATGATCCCAATATTCATTATTAAAAGCAGGTTCTGTACCACAATCTTGGGTAACATAGTACTGCATATCGGTTAATTTTGATTTTTTCTCTTCCATAAGGTCTTCCATTGTTTGCGCATTGATACTAATAGATAATAATAGTATAAATATGATTTTTTTTGTCATTTTCATTGAAAAGTAAGTTAATAATAGTAAAGATTTTTTGTTTGGTTTTTTTCATTTATAGTGATACCTTGAAAATAATTGATAACTCTGTGTCAAAAGACACGGAAAAAACTAACTGATAATAATAAAAAAGAGGTATAAATAATGAAACTTAACAAAGCAAGTTTTCAATATATGTTTGCCTTACTTTTTTCTGTTGCAACGCTTTTTGCTCAGAACATTACTGGAACCGTTAGCGGTGATGATGGTAGTGCTCTGGCTGGAGCTAATGTAGCAGTCGAAGGTACTGATTCTGGTGCTTCATCTAATCAAGATGGATCATTCAGTATTTCAGGCCTAAGCGATGGTACATACACCGTTACTGCATCCTACATTGGATATGAAGATGCAAGTGCTGTTGTTACTATCAGCGGTGGTCAGGCTAGCAGTGTAAACCTAACTCTTGATAGAGGTGATATTAGACTTAATCAAGTAGTAGTTTCTGCATCTTTGAAAAAAGAATTAGTTACTGAAGCACCTGCAAGTGTTACAGTTTTTGGTGGAGAAGAACTCGAAGCTAGAAGCGCAACTACACTTACAGATGTTATCGGAAACCAAGCAGGTGTTGAGTACATGAAAACTGGTCTTGAATCTTCTAATCTTTCTTTAAGAGGATTTAATGGCGTTTTTTCAGGTGCAATTCACGCTGTTGTTGACAATAGATGGACAAGAGCGCCTGTTGTTAATGCACAATTACTTCAATTCTTTGCACCAGATGATTCTGATGTAGACAGAGTTGAGTTAGTGCGTGGTCCAGCATCTCCAATGTATGGTCCTGATACACAACAAGGTGTTATATCCCTATTTACAAAATCACCATTTAACCAAGGCAACAGAGTTGCTGTAACTGTTGGTGATAGAAATTTCATGAAAATTTATGGTCGTGTTGCTCATCAGTGGGGCGCTAGAGCTGCTACTAGAGTATCATTTAGCCATAGATCTTTTGACGACTGGGAATCAAATATGCCTAGAACTTTAGCTGAAGCTCAAGCTCAAGGACACCAATATTTTGAACCAGAATTAATTAGAAGAGGTCTACAAACTACTACATATCCGTTTATCGATTATGCAGCTAGTGGATACAATGACCCTGTTGGTGGTGCTCCAAATACTGCTACAGCTGCTGAGCCATTTTCGCCAGAAGCTACAGTATTAGAAACTAAGACAGAGTTCCGTCCTGACCTTAAATCTAACCTAACAATTAACACTAGAATGGCAAATTTATCTGCTATCGAAATGACTGGTGTTGGAAGACAGTTTGCTGATGATGTTGGTTTAAATCAATTTCAAATGTCATACTTTAGACAAGATGTGTTAGGTGGAGATCTTTATTTAAATTTCTTTACGAATATTAATGACCAAAAAACTACTTATAGTTTAGTTAACGGTAACGTAGTATATGATGAGTCATCAAATCGTGCTTTCCAATTACAACACACTGTTCCTATGAAAAATGGTCAAACTGTAATTTGGGGACTTGATTATCTTGATAGAACTCCTGAAACAAAGGGTACTATTAATGGTAAAAACGAAGATGATGATAATTTTGATAATCTTGGTGTTTACTATTCTTATGAAAAGAAATTTGGTGACAAATTTAAATTTGTTGGTACAGGTAGATTTGACCAAAATAACTACTTAGATGCTATTGGAACAAGTGGTGTATTTGCTCCAAAATTAGCCTTTGTATGGACACCAGAAGATGTTAGAGGAAACTTCCGTTTAACATATGGTGAAAATATCGATCTACCAGGTAACTTCCCTAAAAATCTAGATATCGCTGTATATAGAGATTTTGTTTACAAACAAGGGCTAGGTCTTGACTTTACTCAAGCTGGTCCATGGGGAGCTGCATTACCATTTAATCCTGACGTACAAGTTAAAGCAATGGGTTCAACAACAACAGGATGGACTTATGATAGAGATGCCAATGGCTTACCTACATATCGTTCAAACTGGTCTCCTGCTTTAGGACTTGACGTTAACACAAATTATGCAATGGGTAATAATACAATGAATGCTGCTGCATTTGGTGTTTGGGCTCCAATTATGATGGGTTCAATCTTACAATCGGATGCTGGTGCAGGCTATAATGCTGCATTTGCTGCACAAGTTGGAGCTGCTTATGCTGCTGCTACTGGTGATGTTGCTGGTGCTGCTGCTTACGGTGCTGCTCAAGCTGCTGCTGCTGCTCAAGCAGTAATGGCGTTAGCTGGTTCAGTATCTCCTAGTGCATATTCAAATGTTGTGATTGACGAAACATTTAGTGTCGTTAATCCTTTAACTCAATATCCAGACTTCCCTGCTACTAAGGAAACTACTTGGGCACAAACTGAGTTTGGTTACAAAGGTCAAGTAACTGATAACATGACACTTTCTGTTGATGTGTATGATCTTGTTATTTCTGACTATGTAACTAACCTACAAAATATCTCAGGTTTGGTTACTGTATTAGGTGATGGTGGAAGTTATGTTGGAAACGTTCTTACTTACTTAGCTACTGCAGGTGATGCTAACCTTGTTAATTGGATTAACGGTTGGGACGCTGCTGCTGCTGGTGGTAATGGTAATGGTACTGGTGCAGATGAATTTGCTGGCCTTTTATTAGGTACAGTTGCTCAAGCTCCTATCGGTATGATTGCTCCTGAACAATCACCATACGGTGGTAACTTAATTTATGGTTACAAACAACTTACTGAAGACTTAAACCTTCAAGGGTTAGAAGTATCTATGAATTACTTCCCATCAGCTGAATGGACATTCAATATGAACATGTCTCTTTTAAGTGATAGCTCACTAACTGTAGACTTTGAAGGTGTTGAACAGTTCGTTAACATGAACACTCCTAAGTTTAAACTTGGTGGTGGAATGCAGTATGCAAGTGATGACGTTTCATACGGTATGACTTTGCGTTACCAAGATTCATATTTTGCTGATGGTTTCTCAGGAACTTCAGGAAATGTTGAAGGTTTCTATACAGTTGGCGTAAACGCTAAATGGAACTTAGAAGCGGTTGACGGAATGTCAGTTGGTTTATCAATTGACAACATCACAGATGTTGTTCATAGAGAAACTTTCTTAGGCCCTGAAATGGGTAGATTTACATCTATTAGCTTAGGTTACGATCTGTAAGAAATAGAGTTTCTTAATAAATAAAAAAGCCCTCATTTTTGAGGGCTTTTTTATTACATAAAATATTTTAATTATGATTATTCTTTACCGACTTTAAGCCATGGCAAAGAAACAAGATCTACATTACCACCAGTAATAACTAATACTACTTTTTGTCCAACAAACTTTTCTTTGTTTTTAATAACACTTGCTAAAGCTAAAGCACATGAAGGTTCAATCACAATTTTCATACGCTCCCAAACAAGCCTAGTAGTATCAATAATCTCTTGTTCTGTAGCCAATACGATATCGCTTACATTCTCTTGAATAATCGGAAGTGTTAATTGACCAACAATAGCCATTAAACCGTCTGCTACGGACTCTCTATGAGCCATTTCAATACGTTTGTTAGCTTTATACATTTGAAAGGTGTCATCAACGCTTTCTGGTTCACAACCAATTACTTTTGCATCTGGTTTTAATTCTTTTAAAGCAATAGAAATACCACTTATTAGACCTCCACCACCAATAGGAACGACCACTGAATCAAATTCGGGTACTTGTTCTAATATTTCCAATGCTATAGTGCCTTGCCCAGCCATTACATCAAAATTGTCATAGGGGTGTATGGATATTCTATCATTATCTTTTACAGTATTGGCAAATAATTCATCTCTTTCTCCCATAGTGTCACAAAATATCATATTTCCTTTATAGGTTTTAACGTTATGTATTTTTGCTTTTGAAACACTTTTTGCCATGACAATATCTGCATGAATACCTTTTAAATATGCAGCGCAGGCAATAGCTCCCCCATGATTTCCTGATGACTGACAAGCAACGCCTTGCTTAGCTTCTTCATCAGTTAAAGAAAATACTGCATTTGAGGCTCCCCTAATTTTAAATGATCCGGTTTTCTGAAAATTTTCACATTTGAAAAATAATTCCATGTCTAACAAATCATTGAAATATTCTGAAGTCAAGATTGGAGTTTTTCTAACAATAGATTCGGTTCGAACGCGCGCATCTCTAATATCTGATAATGTTGGTCTTTGAGTTAGCATTTTAAAATCTACTTAACAAATACTAGTTTGCCAACTTCATTAAAGTTGCGAGATTTAATCTGATAGAAGTAAACACCGCTACTTACATTATCGCCATCATCATTTGTCGCATCCCACATTACAGACTGATATCCAAAAAGATTTTCTTTATCAATTAAGGTCTTAACCTTCCTACCTCTAATATCAAGTATATACATTGATATAGCTTCTGTTACAGGCAAGTCAAACTCTATGGTAGTACCTCCTGTTGAAAACGGATTTGGATAACTTTGTGCTAAACGATAGTTTGAAGGAGCAGTTTGAAGATAATCATACCCTTCTGCAACAATTTGATTGGACTTATTATAAGTTGAAAAACTATACTTCAAAAAGTCGTAAGAATCAGTGTTATTTTCAAAACTAAATGTTAATTCAATCGGATTAGATCTATTAAAACTGTAGTCAGCAATTTCCATTTGAATAATACCCTGATCATAATCATTTCCATTTAAAACTATATTTGAATTAAGATTACTTGAAAGATAATCAATGGTATAATCATCAGGTGCATATTCTAAATAGAACTGAGATGTTGATGCATCTGGATCAAATGTAACAATTAACTGCTGATTCAATAATCTCAAAGTAGGCCTAATACCAGGTCCTGATGATTGAGTATAATTTGGTTCATCTCTTCGTGATTGATCTAAGGACCAATTCCATTGAGATTGGAACATATTTAAATCTTTTTCGTCTGATATTCCGTCGAAATTTGGGAAGAAATAAGGAGCACTTCCAGTAACAGGAGCAATATCAATTCCAGGATAATTTGCAATGAAATAAGCATAGTCAACAAAATCAATATCCCAGTCACCATCATGGTCACCAATTAAGCTTCCAAAATAGTAAAATGTGCTACTAACAATTTCAGAATCCAATCCAACGAGGTTACGAGCATAAACATTCACATAATATTGCTGGAAATCACTTAAACCAGATAAGCTACTTTCATCTATAGATATAAATGTGCTTGAAAAAGCTGTAGCGGGATATATTTCTTGTCCAGTTGGTGAAAGACCAACTGACACATAATAATTACTTACGCCACTTACATCATCTTCAAAATCCTTAAGAACAAGATTTAATCCTGGATTTTGCGAAGTAATATAAAATGTATCTTGAATATTTCCGATGTCCACTGTACCCACTTCAGGTGCGGAAGTATCAACAATTACCACAAGTTTATTTGATCCTAAATTAGCATCTCCACTGTCAACTCCAACGCAACTTTCTCTTGCAATAGACACTTCAACTTCACCATCTACTATTGCTTGAACATCAAAACTATAATTTTGTCCATCTCCAGAATTAAAGTTTACAATTGTTGCATTTTCTAAAACAATATCTTCTTGGGTAAAACCAGTAACTACTTCATCAAAAGTAACATCAACTGTAAATTCTCTGTTAGAAGTTGCATATGAAACACTTGAAGAAACCTGAGTTATTACTCCATTGACAACCTGAGCCCAATTTCTGCTTGCTGCCCAAGCATATCCATCTAAAGCTTGTTCTTCTGAAAACATTCTCATTTGATCATCATAAACATAATCCATATAATTCATAAACTGATCACCCATACCACTTGATGAAATACAACTATTTTCAGCGCTTCTACCATAAAAATTACCACTACCAGATGGCCACTCGTAAATATTTGCTCCACGATTATTAACAGTCTGAGCTGGAATGTCGCTCCACAACTGATTTCCACAACTATTAGAATTAAATGTATGGTTAAAGGTAAAATTATGTCCTAACTCATGAGTAAGAGTTCTACCTCTATTATAGCCACCAGTGGTTCCTGGATTTTCAACTGATCCTACAGAACCGCCTAAAACAACAGATTCTGGAAAACCAAGATATGCTTGTCCAAGTAATCCTCCTGTCAAAGGAGCAATGTAAATATTTAAAAATCCATCCTGATATCCGCCTTCGACACCACTATCAGTAGGTACTGAAGAAGCAAGACTACTAGCTTCACCCACGCCACTTACAGTGCTTTGGCTAATGTTATATCTTCTTATTGTTTGACCTTCAATTAATTGAGCTCCAGTAGACTCACCTAATGAACCTACAAATACAACATTATGAGTCCCTCTTACTGACTGATGACTATAATCTACACCTGGATCAAATGGAGCATCTGAAGGATTTGGAGTAGATGGTATTTCATCACCATCAGGATTTGTATTCGAGAAATCTAAATTTATTTGATCAAAGTTTTCTCCTATTTGAAAAGCAGAAATATTGTCAGATGCAGAATTATATAATACATGGAATATTACTGGAACGAAAATTGTATTTTGCGAATTGTTACTAGTTCTCCATTGAGGATTATCTCTAATTAATTGCTGTGCTTTAAGAATTTGAGCATCTCTTTCAGCAATGAATTCAGGATTTAAAAGTTGAAGCTCTTGTTCGAGCTCATCTGTAGCACAACGGATGTAGCCGTCATCTGTAAGACTATGATCATGATTGTGGTGCTGACCTATCGCAAAGCTAAAAAGAGCTAAAAAAAGAATTTTTTTGTACATTGAATGCATCCTATATAGTAATTGTGTTCAATAAATATAGTTTTTATTCAAGAAAATTGAAATAAAATTCTATGATTTAAAAAGATTATTAGATTTAAGATAAAATTCATCCATTGTTTCTAATCGAACCTCTTCATATCCTCTAATTATATCTGGTAAAATAGAAAATTCTTTTAAATCTTGGTATTTACCATTTCCTATTTCATCTATGTTATTAGAAAGAATAGATTTGTAGTGATTTAATGCTTTTCTATCTGCTTTTCTAACATCATTGCTAAACCATGCCATAAAATCAAAAGGAGTTCCTCTTAAAAACTTCATGTTTTTCAGCATTACATAAAACACTTTAAACCATGATCCTAAAGCTAATTTTGATTTTACTCCAGGCAACATATTTAATACAGGAATATTTTCCATTGCTTTTAAAAAAGGAGGATGAAGCATATAACTGATTTTTGCAGACTTACCAAACTCTTTATTTATTGCAGAATCAAGCTCAGCTTTGAGAGATAGTCTAGCTACTTCATATTCATCTTTCGTGGCCATTAATTTGAATAAATATTTTGCAACATTTTGGGATAATTCAGAGCTTGATCTAGTTTTTTGCTCTTTTTCAAAAATATTTCCAACAAAACTCATATACTCTTTTGCGTAAGAAAGATTTTGATATTCAATTAACTCCTGAGTTCTATGTTCAAGAATTTTTCTCAGTTCTTCATCAGGTGAAATTGAATCAATTAAACTCAAAGCTTCTGATGAAAGAATTGGTTTTGAAGCTAAGCTACCAGATCTATATAAATCAATAGTATCAACCCAATGAGGATCTGAAACCACTTTTCTTCCGATATTAAACGCATTAGTATTTTGTGTAACAGCTACGCCATTCATTTCAATAGCTTTTTCAATTGATTCGCTAGAAATTGGAATACAACCAGATTGATAAGCAGCACCAATTACAATAAAATTAGCCTGCATATTACTACCAAAGAAATGTTCTGAAAGCTCAGTTGCGTTCAATAAAGTATTATTTTTAGAATATTCTTTAATTAAATCAATCATAAACGATGCTTCAGGATATTCTTCAGCAGTCGATCTTACCATATCCCCTGTTGGTATTTCAGATGTTGAAATAACTGAAGTTGATTTCTTAGAACTTAATTTCGCCATGTTTTTTGGATTTACACCTGTCAGTAAATCAAAGACTAAGTAAGCATCAGATTCACCGTTTGCAACTCTACTAGAATATTCTTTATCGTTATTAACAATTTTCAAATGAGAAACAACAGAACCGCCTTTTTGACTTAACCCAGTTTGATCAAGAGAAATCACCTTTTTATCTTCGATAAATGCTGCAGTAGAAATAATCTGATTTACAGTTACAACTCCTGTTCCCCCAATACCAAGCATAAATACATTAGCTACATCTTTTTGAATCTTTTTTGGATTAGGTAACATTGATGGATCAAACCCAATATCAGGTAATTTTCTTTTATCATCTTTATCAGATGGAATAACCTGTATAAATGATGGGCAATTACCTTCAACACAGGAGTAATCTTTATTGCAGGAAGGTTGATCGATTTGAGTCTTTCTTCCAAACTCGGTCTTAATTGGTTGTACACTTAGACAATTTGACTTAACTCCACAATCTCCACACCCTTCACATACTGCTTCATTAATAAATATGCGCTTCTTTGGTTCATGCACCAAACCGCGCTTTCTTAATCTTCTTAAATTTGCTGCACAAGATTGATCGTGAACTAAAACGGTTACACCTTTTATAGCTTTTAATTTTTTCTGAGCATCAACAATTTCATCTCTGTGCAATATCTCAACATCTTTATCCCATCTAGACTTATCAATTGATTTATATGCACCAGTATCATCAGTAGTTACGATAACTTTTTTAACGCCTTGTGATTTAAGGTATTTGGTTAATTCAGGTAAGTCTAACCCACCGTCTGGATCTTGAGCTCCTGTCATTGCTACTGCTCTATTATACAAAATTTTGTAAGTAATATGAGAGTTAGCTGCTATAGCTTGTCTCAAAGCTAATGAACCGGAATGGAAAAAAGTACCATCACCAATATTTTGAAACATGTGTTCTTTTTCAATGAACGGCTCCATGCCTGTCCATTGAGCACCTTCCCCTCCCATATGCGTTGTTCCAAATGCTTTGCCGTCATCCACAAACATTGCCATTAAATGACAACCAATTCCTCCAAAAGCTGAATCACCCTCTGGTAATTTAACTGTTGAAGTATTATGAGGACACCCAGAACAGAAATACATTGATCTTGAAGTTAAAGACTCGCCGTAAACTCTATTATCAACCTCTGATATAATGTTTATTTTATTATTATCTGATTCAACACCAAGTCTAGAAGCATATCGATTGAAAATAATTTTTGATAAGTCATCAGCTGTTAATTCGCCATATCCAGGAATTAATGGATTATTATGCTCATCAGTTTTACCGATAATAAGTGGTTTATTAGCATAATTGTATACTTCTTCTTTAATTAACATCTCAATAAACGATCTTTTTTCTTCAATAACGAAGACTTCATTTAAGTCTTCTGTGAATTGCTTAATAATATTACTATCAACTGGGAAAGTTGCTCCGAGTTTTAATATCCTAATTCCCTTTTCATTTAAAAATGCCTCATTCCAACCAAGAGAATCTAAAGCCTCAACGATATCATAATAAGTCTTTCCAGCAGTAATAATTCCTATTGAATCGTTATCTGACTTAATTGTGATTTTGTTGATATTATTCGATGCCAAGAAATGTTTAGCAGCTTCAATTCTACCTAAGTGGATTTCTTTTTCAGTTGGCAAACTATGATGTCCAACTAATTTAGCATTTTGAGTATGTTTCCATGGCTGACCGTTGTATTGGAAATCAGGAATGTTAATGTTAATTCTTTCAGGATGAACAATAGCGCTTCCAAAAGCATCGGCGATATCAGTTACAATTTTAAAACCAGACCACAAACCAGAATACCTGGACATCTCATATGCATATCTACCTAAATCTAAAATTTCTTGTACATTACCAGGATAAAAAATTGGCATCATAGCATCGAATAATGCTGGTTCAGACTGTGATGGAAGAGTTGACGATTTACAGGAAGGGTCATCTCCAGCGACTGCTAATACACCTCCATTTTTACCAACTCCTAAAAAATTTGCGTGTCTAAAAATATCTCCAGAACGATCTACTCCAGGTGCTTTTCCATACCACATACCCAGAACACCGTCATACTTAACGTTTGATACCATTCCGGCCATTTGACTTCCATAAATAAGTGTTGCACCTAAATCTTCATTAACTCCAGGGATGAAATTGATATTATGCTGATCCAATAACTTTTTGTTTCGTACTAAATTGATGTCTAGCATTCCTACAGGAGAACCTCTGTAACCTGAAACTAAAGTACCTGTATTTATTCCTTTGATTAAATCAGCTCTATTTTGGTCAAGTAATAAACGTACGAGCGCTTGTATTCCTGATAGAATGATTCTACCTTCAAGTAATGTGTATTTATCGTTTAATGTGAATTTATTATTCAATCTTACTTCTGTCATATATGCGTTATCGCTACAAATATTAATACAGAAAATGATGCAAAACAAGTAGGCAAAATTATGTGACTAATGGGACTTATTTTGCAACAATCCTTAACTACATCAAAAAAATATTATTTTTTACATTTTTAAACTTGACTCAAATAAAAAAAAATAAATAAGTTGCTTAGCCAGCCAATTAGCTTTTCGAAAGCTACGTATTTGCAAAAAAATAATCTCTTTTAGAGAAATAGTGTCGTTTGACGCGCAAAATATTAACGTAAAAAGGGTGAGAATTAAGAATTATGGCGGAAGCAATTGAAATAAACTTTCCAACAGAATCGGATAAAAATCCAAAGATAGATTCAGAGTTAAAAAACCAAATCCTTGGCTTTAATGTAAAAGAGTCAATGGATCAAGATAAAGAAAGTTGTCCAGAAGAATACACAATAGATAATTATTATAAAGAAGACGATCTTGGTCGAAGCGTTCTTGAAATGAAATACCTAGCTCCCGGAGAAAAAAATCCTTGGGAACTATGGAAACGTCAAGCCAAAGCTTTAGCAAGTGTTGAAAAAACACCAGAACTTCAAGATAAATGGGAAGCTGCTTTTTTTGAAGCACTTAAGAATTTTAAATTTGTACCTGGCGGCAGAATTATGCATGGAGCTGGACGTGAAGATATCACAACTACTCTAAATAATTGCTACGTCGTTGGGATCAAAGACGACTCTATCAAATCAATATATGATTGTGTAATACAAGAAGCCATGACATACAAATATGGTGGTGGTTGTGGACATGACTTATCTGTTCTTAGACCTGGTGGAGATGAAATTCTCGGAACTGGTGGTAATTCATGTGGTCCAGTTGGTTTCATGAATCTTTTTAGTGAAAATACTAACACCATAGCTCAACATGGTAGAAGAGGTGCAAACATGCAAACATTACGTGTTGATCACCCTGACATTGAGAAATTTATTGAAATTAAAACTGGTGATGTTGATATGGTCAAATATTCAAATATTTCGGTCTTATTAACTGATGACTTTATGGATGCAGTTCAGTCTGATTCTGATTTTGATTTACACTGGGGTGGAAAAACATATACCACGGTTAAAGCCAAAGAGCTGTGGATGAAAATAATCGAACATGCTCATGCAAGTGCTGAGCCAGGGCTTCTTTTTTGGGATACAATGACCAAATATCACAATGCAGAATACTGTAGTCCATTAGTATCTACTAACCCGTGCGCTGAACAACCATTGCCGGATGGTGGATGCTGTAATTTAGGAGCACTAAATTTAGAACGTTTTGTGGACCAAGATGGTAATTTTGACTTCGATGGCTTCAAAGAAACAACTGCAATAGGTGCAAGATTTCTAGATAATGTTATCGATTATAATCTAGATCGTCACGCACTAGAAGAGCAAAAACAAAATGCCATGAATGACAGAAGAGTTGGACTCGGAATACTTGGCCTTGGTGATATGCTCGTCAAAATGGGAATCAAGTATGATTCAGATGAAGCATTAGAAACTATTGGTAAAATCATGGAAATTCACAGAAACACTGCATACGAAACTAGTGTAGATTTAGCCAAAGAAAAAGGTCAGTTCCCTAATTTCGATTGGGATGGATATTCACAGAGTCTATTTGTTCAGGACCTTCCAAAAAAACTACAAACAAAAATTAAAAACAATGGAATTAGAAATTGTACTCTTACAACTGTTGCACCTACTGGTAGTGGCGCCATCGTAGCGCGAGTTACTTCTGGTGTTGAACCAATTTTTGCGACATCATATCAAAGAAAAGTAAAAAAGAATGATAGTCTAGGTAAAGAGTTTGATACTTTTACTGTTTATCATCCAGTTGTAAAAGAAATGTTTGGAACAGATGAAAACTTACCAGAATATGTCGTTACAGCACATAATGTTGATTCATACTTCAGAGTTAAGATGCAAGGTGTAGTACAAAAATACATCGATAGCTCTATTTCATCTACTGTAAACCTTGCAGAAGAAACTACTGTAGACACTGTTGCAGACATTTACATGACTGCATACAAAGCTGACTTAAAAGGTATCACAGTCTATCGTGAAGGATCAAGAGAAGGTATTTTGATTACTGATGACAAGTCATCAGAAAATAAAGAGCAAAATTCTGAGAATGCAGAAATGAAAACTGCTCGCAACCGTCCATCAATTACGGAAGGAAAAACTAGACGTATGCGTACTGGCGATGGAACATTATATGTAACAGTCAATGAAGACGAAAATGGACTATGTGAAGTGTTTACAGCAATTGGTAAAGCAGGTGGCACAGTTGCTGCTCAAACTGAAGCAATTAGTAGACTTATTTCATTGGCATTACGTTCTGGTGTCGATCCAAACAGTATCATCAATCAATTGAAAGGAATCAGTGGCCCAAACCCAACATGGGAAGACGGTCAACTTATCCTATCAACTCCTGATGCAATTGGAAGAGCGCTAGAAACATTTGTTAATGGTGACTCACCTAAACAGGAAAAAAAAAGCCAATTTGAAATAGCCGAAGAAAATCCCCCTCGTGGCAAAGCCGGAGAATATGGTCAACATTGCAGCGAATGTGATGGAAGCGGTATTGTCAATGAAGGCGGATGCTTAGTCTGTAAAGATTGCGGCTGGTCTAAGTGCGAGTAAAATAAGTAATTTTTACTTATCTAGAATTTCTACTTCTTTTTCTTTTTGAAGAGCATTAAGTCTTGTTATAAAAGAATCGGTCACTTCCTGAATATCATCCAAGAATGTTTTCATGTTATCTTCAGATATATTTTGTTCGTCTTCAATACGTTTAGCAGACTGAATAATCTCCCTCCTAATATTACGAACTGATATTCTGCCGTCTTCAATAATCTTTGAAGCTACTTTAACTAACTCTTGTCTTCTCTCAGCGGACAATGGTGGAAAAGTAATCATTATACTATTACCATTGTTGGAGGGATTAAATCCTAGATCTGACTCAAGAATAGCCTTTTCAATGTCATCAATAACAGTTTTATCAAAAGGCTGAATACTAATAGTAATTGCATCTAATGCTGCAATATTTGCGACCTGATTAAGCGGAGTTTCATTATCATAATAATTCACAAGAATGTTATTAAACATTTCTGTATTAGCTCTACCAGTCCTTATTTTACCTATTTCACTTTTAACAAACGAAATAGTCTGTTCCATTTTTGACTTAGCAGAATCGATACTTTGATTTAACATGTTCTATTTTGATTGTTCGCCTAGAGCAAATCTTACAAATCTATTAATTGTAATATTTTCTCCAAGTTTTGCTACAGCTTCTTGAACTAATTGAGAAATAGTCATATCAGGGTTCTTTACAAATGACTGATGAACAAGACAATTATCCTCAATAAATTTATTTAACTTACCTTCGACAATTTTTTCAACAACATTTTCAGGCTTTCCTGATGATTTTGCCTGATCCATAAATATTTCTTTCTCTTTATCGAGAATATCTTGAGAAATTCCAGATTCATCGACAGCTAATGGATTTGATGCAGCCACCTGCATAGCAATTGAAGCAGCTAAATCATTAAACCCTTCAGTCTTAGCAACAAAGTCTGTTTCACAACCAAGTTCAACTAAAACTCCTAATTTGCTTCCAGGATGAATATATGAGAAAATAATGCCTTCATTAGCAGCTCTAGATGATTTTTTTGCAGCTTTGGCAATTCCGGCTTTTCTTAAATGATCTACTGCAGCATCAAGATCGCCATTTGCTTCAACTAAAGCTTTTTTGCAATCCATCATACCCGCACCAGTTCTCTCTCTTAAAGTTTTTACTAACTTAGCATCGACACTCATTTAATTACCCTTCTTTTTGTTCTTTTATATCTGAAGCAGATTCAGATTTATCGTCGTCTTTTTTACTAACAGAGATAATTGTATTTACAATCTCATTTACTATTAATTGAATTGTTCTGATTGAATCGTCATTTGCAGGAATAGGATAATCACAAAGTGATGGGTCTGTATTTGAGTCAACAATACAAATGATTGGTATTTCAAGCTTCTTAGCTTCTTGAATAGCAATTGATTCTGTTTTACCATCTACAATAACAATTGCATTTGGAAGCTTTCTCATATCCTTAATACCTCTATGCTGATCAGAAAGTTTAATCTTTTCTCTGTTCAACATTAAAAGTTCTTTTTTGGTTAAGTCTTCAAATATTGAAGAACCTTCTTTCTCTAAAGAATGCAATCTCTTAATACTTTTTTTAATCGTAGAAAAATTAGTAAGAGTTCCACCAAGCCATCTTTCTACAACGTAGAACATTCCACATCTATCAGCCTCTTGTTGGATAACATCTTTTGCATGTTTTTTAGTGCCTACAAAAAGAATTTCTCCATTTCTTTGAACAATATTTGAAATGAAATTTAAAGCTTTGTCTAAACCTTCAAGCGTATCATCTAAATTAATGATATCAATACCGTTCTTTTGAGATACTACGAAATCTTTAAAATTTGGATCTGTTTTACTACTAACATGTCCAAAATGAGCACCTGAATTGAGTAAATCTTCTTTTGTAATTTTTTGCATACTTTTATCTTTTTGAGAATTGGAACTTCTTTCTAGCTCCTGGTTGACCATATTTTTTTCTTTCAACTTCTCTAGCATCTCTGGTTAACAAACCATGTGATTTAAGTTGAGATCTGAATTCTTCATCTATTTTTAATAATGCCCTAGCAATACCTAATTGAATTGCTCCAGCTTGACCAGTTAAACCACCGCCTTGAACATTGATTTTAATATCATATTTACCTTTTAAATTTAAAACTTCAAGGGGCTTTACTGCATGAATTACCAATGACTCTCTTTTTAAATAAGAATTAATATCATCTGAAACGTTGTTAATAGAAAACTTTCCTTTTCCATCTGAAAGATAAACTCTAGCAGTTGAATTCTTTCTTCTTCCAACGCCATTAAAATATTCTTTATTCATTAATTAGAGCTCCATTCTTTAGGTTGCTGTGCTTCGTGACCGTGATTAGTATCTTTGTAAATTCTTATGTGCTTAGATATTTCTCTTCCAAGTTTGTTCTTAGGAAGCATACCTTTGACAGCATTAAGAACTACCTTATCAGAATCATTTTTCATTAGCTCGCTGAAACTAGCATATTTAACACCACCAGGATATCCTGAATGTCTAAAATATTTTTTAGTTTCAGATTTGTTTCCAGTAACTCTTATCTTATCGGCATTAACAATAATAACTGCATCTCCCATGTAAATATTTGGAGAATAATCAGGACGATGTTTTCCTCTAAGAACTTGAGCTACTTCAGATGCAAATCTTCCAAGCACCTGATTAGATGCGTCAAAAAGCCACCATTGCTGGTTGACATCTTTTGCTGATATAGTTTTTGTTGTCTTTTTCATAATTCTATAAAAATGCCCCAAAACTTAATTGATGTGTTCTCATTAGTCAATGATTAATAAAAGAGATTTTATATTGAGAAAAGTTGGTTTTTTGAAACAACATATTTCACTCTTCCAATTAGCTCTTTTCCTAAAAATGGAGAGTTAGATGATTTTGACAAAATATGTTCATTAGCAAATACCCATTTTTCATTGGGATCAAAAATAGTGATTTGTGCTTTGCATCCGATAGAAAACAAATCTTGTTCTAAGCTCATCACTTTTCTAGGATTTACAGTAAGCTTTTCAATTAGAGATTTTAAACTCATTCCATTTTGTTTTACCAAAACTTTGTTTACAGCACCAAAACAGGACTCTAGTCCAATCATGCCAAATTCAGCATCATTAAAAGTTGTTTCTTTGTCTTCGATAGTATGAGGTGCATGGTCTGTAGCGATACAATCGATAAGACCTGATTTAATACCCTCAATTAATGATTTCCTATCATCTTTCCCTCTTACAGGAGGAGCAACTTTTAAACTTGTATCAAACGCATTAACATCTTCATCGATGAAGAATAAATGATGCGGAGACACTTCTGAAGTAATAAGTGAATTTTTCTTTTTAAATTGCTTCAATAAATCAACAGTTTGTTTTGTTGAAATATGTAATAAATGAAGTTTTGAGCTTAATGATTGAGCTAACAATAAATCTCTGTAAACCATTACAGCTTCAGCTAAGCTAGTGTTACCTTTTAAACCTAGATTATTTGATGTTGCTGAAGCATTCATAACTCCATTGTTTCTAAGAAAAATATCCTCAGCATGATTCATAATTGGAACATCAAGCATTTTAGCATATGTTAAAGCTAATTTCATAAATTGCGCATTTTGTATTGGCATACCATCATCACTAAAAGCAATGGCGCCATTTTTCTGCATCAATAGCATCTCTGTTAAGTCTTCTCCCTTTAAGCCTTTAGAAACAGCGCCTATAGGAAAAATATCAATTGGAAGCTTTGAACTCTTGCTAACTATATAATGAATGTGTTCAGGAGAATCAATAATTGGGTCTGTATTAGCCATAGTACAAACTTGCGTAAATCCTCCACCAATAGCTGCAAAAGATCCTGATTCTAAAGTTTCCTTATCTTCTCTTCCTGGTTCTCTAAAATGAGCATGAATATCACAAAAACCATGAGTAACAACTAGACCTTTACAATCTACAACTTGATAATCTTTTCCTCTTGAAGGAATTGAGTCGCTTATCTTTGAAATTTTTCCATTTTCAACAAGAATATCGCCATTAAATGTTTTTTTGGTAAATGGATCAATTATTCTTCCAGATTTAAATAAAAGTTTCTTTGTACTCTTACTTTCTATCATATTTCCATATCTCCTTCACCTAAAAGTAAATAAAGAATTGACATTCTCGATGCAACTCCATTTAACACTTGATCAAGAATGACAGCATTATCTGAATCAGCCACTTTACTATCAATTTCTACACCTCGATTCATTGGTCCCGGGTGCATAATAACTATATCTTTTTTCAATTTACTTATTCTCTCGAAAGTAAGACCAAATTCGCTATGATATTCTCTTTTTGATGGAATCCTTCCTAAATGCATCCTTTCTAACTGAATACGTAAAGCTATAACTGCATCACACCAATTGAGAACTTCATCTAAATTGTATGTAATATTTATTCCAAGTTTTTTTGCATCGCTTGGCAATAAAGTACTTGGACCACAAACTACAACCTCTGCTCCAAGTTTTTTCAACGCAAAAATGTCGCTTCTAGCTACCCTACTATTTAAAATATCACCGATGATTCCAACTTTAAGACCTTTAATTTTTCCAAATTTCTCTTTAAGTGTTACCATATCAAGAATGGCTTGAGTAGGATGTTCGTGAGAACCATCGCCAGCATTAATTACTGCTCCATCAATGTATTCTGTCAATTTTAATGCAGACCCTGGATGTCCATGCCTTATTACTGCACCATCAATTTTCATGGATTCAATATTTTGTACAGTATCTTTCAATGTTTCACCCTTTTTAACACTGCTTGTTGAAGCAGAAAAATTAATACTATCAGCACCTAATCTTTTTTCAGCCAATGAAAAACTAATTTTAGTTCTAGTAGAATTTTCAAAAAACATGTTTACAACAGTTTTTCCTTTAAGAAGAATAGCTTTTCTGCTTTCTGTCTGAAGTATGTCTTTGAACTTAAAAGAAGTATCGATTATTTTATTCAAATCAGAAACTGGAAAATGTTCTAGACCGATAAGATGTTTGCTTTTAAGCATTTAATTCTCCAATTGTTTGCGAAAATTAGTTTATTTGAATCAATTTATCAACTATATCATTTTTAGAAATCTCATGTAAATCAAATGAAATATCATAGGCATTTACATTAAACCATTTTTTTTGTCTTTTTGCATATTGTCTTGTTCTCACAAAAATATTTTCAATGGCTTCATTAATTGAGATTTCTTTGTTTAAAAAAGAAGAAATTTCTTTAAAGCCTATGTAATCAATATGAGAAATATCTATTTTACGCTTAATTATTTCTTCAACTTCATTTATCATACCATCATCAATCATGCATTTAATTCTTTTTAAAATTCTAGGATGTAACAAATCATTATGCATTTTTAAATAAACAAAATAGAAATCATTAGCATATCTGCTATTTTTAGATGAAGCATCAAAATTTTCTGACATTGGCTTTCCAGTTGTTTCAAAGACTTCAAGAGCTCTTATTAATCTTTTTTTATTATTTATATGAACTTTATTTGAGTAATAAGGATCTATTTTTTGAAGTGACCTAAATAATTTTTCTTTATCAATTTCATATTCTTTTTCAAGCCTGCTTCTTATATCTTCATTTGTATGACTACCTTCAAATATTCCATCTTTCAAAGATTTAAAATATAGACCAGTACCGCCACAAAGAATTGGGGATTTATTTTTTTGAAAAATCTCATCAATTTTATTATCAATTAATTCTATGTATTCTCCGGCAGATATTTTCTCATTAAGCTTCCTAAATCCTATAAGATGATGCGGTACTTCGTTTAATTGACTGGAGTCTGGTTGAGCAGTACCTATTGGAATTCCATTATAAATTTGCCTTGAATCTACACCTATAATTTCACCATCAATTTTTTTGGCTAATTCAATTGCTAAACTAGATTTTCCAATTCCAGTAGGACCAAAAATTGAAAAGATTTTTTTCAATTATGCACCAGTTAATAAATAAAAAATAATAGATACAGGAGTTAAAATTATTGTTGATAAAATAGGAATTCCTATCAAATTTAAAATAATTAATCCAATTAAAATTCTTGGTCCATAAATCTCAATATTATATAGTGTTCTTGGGTTTCTAACTAATAATGGAAGAATTCTAGAACCATCAAGAGGATTTAAAGGTATCAAATTAAAAATAGCTAATACAATATTAATTTGAATAAATATTTCTAGAGGGAAAATAACCTCTTCACTAAACTGAAAGTAGAAATTTAGCCGATATATAATTGATGCTAAACAGGCAAGAAACATGTTTGATGCAGGTCCAGCCATTGCAATCATCATCATATCAGATCTGGGATTTTTTAAATTTTGCATCACAACTGGAACGGGTTTTGCCCATCCAAAACCTAAAAAATAAAGAGCAAAAGTTCCGAAAGGATCTAAATGGTTAAAAGGGTTCAAGTTCATGCGATTTTGGTAATATGAAGTGTAGTCACCAAGAAGATATGCTACTCTTGCGTGAGCGTATTCGTGAAAAGTTAGTGCAAATAATATTGTAGGCACTAAAATCAATTGTATTTCTAATGGTAAACTTGCTATTCCCATGCTTAAAAGATAATTAATTCTTTTTTTTATCAAAAGCTTTCATGTACTCACTATCAATAAACTCTTTTGATAAATGAACATATATTTCTGTTGTTGAAATATCTGAATGACCAAGCAGTTTCTGAATTTCAATTAAGTT
>LUMQ01000035.1_pt1 | contig 36550 bp, 38 predicted proteins | sample 729621 | NCBI WGS metagenome assembly LUMQ01 (sample SAMN03860259, study PRJNA289734) | marine metagenome | biome: seawater column; feature: ocean; material: water; isolation source: Red Sea water column Station 12 - depth 25m | place: Saudi Arabia: Red Sea | collected 2011-10-15 | depth 25 m | reverse complement strand
TAGCGAAGATTCAATTGAGATAAAAGATCTTTTTTCTGAGCAATCTGAGTGCTTCTCTTCAAATTCATACATCGGCTATAAAGTCTTTTAGTTTTTAGGCGTTTTTTTAACTATATATTGATTTTTTCTTTTGTTCTTGAAACAATCTTGTAAGAGATTTGAAACATCTAAGGGAGAGATCTTTCTCATCAAAATAATTTTTTTTTGGAGGATATTTATGAAATATTTAATGATTTTTTCATTAGCATTTTCTTTTAATATTTTTGCCCAAGAATCTGAAAATAAATATGAGCCTGTTTCTAATAAGGCTGAGTATTTTTTTGGAACTTTTAACAAAGGCAAAGATCTTGAAGATTTAATGGATTGGTATGATGATTTTGCTGATTGGACTGATGATCAAGGCGATACTTGGGATTCAATGACAGTTGCAATTTTAAGGCCACAATACAGCAGTGACTTATCATCTCATGATTTTATGTGGGTTAATACTTGGCCAACTCCTACAGCTCAATTTGCTGCTTTAGAAAATTGGGCAACGGATGATGATGCCATAGATCTATTTAGTGATATACCAATTACTAATACTGCTGTCGTTGATACATGGCAATGGACGGTATCAGAACCTGCTGCACTTGAAGCAGGTATGGTAATGTATGCTGCCTATTCTGAATGTTATCTTGAAGAGGGCGTCACCCTTAATAATGTCTACGATGGATATGTTGATTTTGCAAAATTTGCTAAAGAAAATGGTGATACTGTTGGAAGAAAGCTTATAGTTCCAACAACCGAAACAAATTCTGATGCAGACTTTCATAGACTAATGTACACATCAAGCATTTCAGAGATGGGTGTAAATGCTGATAGATTTTGGGAGAAGCTAGCAGGAAGCGAAGCTGCTCAAAATATGCAAGGCTGGGAATGTAAAAACACAACTTCATACATAGGGTATGGAATGAGAGTTCCTAACTAATATGAGAAATTTAGTTATTACATTTACAATTTTATTCAGTAGTGTAGCTGCATTTGCAGAAACATCTGATCAGTACATTCATAGATCTGAATTCTTTTTTTGCAATTTTAATGAAGGCAAAAGCTATGCTGATCTTTTGGAAGAGCAAGCTCCTTATGAAGATTTTCTAAAAGAAAAAGGTCTACAGTATAACAGGATCAATTTATTACCAATTTGGGATAATGATGCTGAATATGACTACGTCATGTGGGGAAATTGGCCTAGCGGTCAAGATCAATACAAGGAATGGGGTGCATACATGAATGATTACCCAAAATGGGCAAGCGATAATGATGTACCGCCTCAGAATGTTGGAGATTGTGCTAAGGGTGCTGTATCAATGAGATTTCATTCAGTCCTTAGACTTAGAATTCCTATGGAAGATAGGGATGAAAGACTTTTTACTGATTGGAGAAGGTGCAAGCTTACTGAGGATGCAAATGTTGCTGAATTAAAGGCTCTTTATGCTAAACAAGAAAAATTAGCTAAAGACTTTGGGCTGAATGGTTATGGAGTAAGTTTTTTCACACCATACCGAGGTAACCAGACTGGAGCTGATTGGGACTTTCTTATGATGACGCATTGGTATAATGCAGAAAGCAGAATGAATATGATTTCTTCTTGGGCAGAATTTTCTGATCTTCTTGAAGATTCTGGCATAAGAAAAGAAAGATCTAAGCATATTGAGTCATGTTCTGGTGCTGATACATATCAAGCTCATATGGTTTACAACACTCATAATTAGAATTTACTTAATTTAAAAAAAGGGGCTTATGCCCCTTTTTTATTTTATAATAGCTCTCTGTGCGGGTGTGGTGTTAACGGCTAGCACAATAGCCTTCCAAGCTATTGGTACGGGTTCGAATCCCGTCACCCGCTCCATTAAAAACAAAAAAAAACAAAAGCGGACCAAGGCCCGCTTTTAGTTGACCCCTGGGGAAAAAAATTAAGAGGAATCGGTCAACACTTATATAGACAGGTGTTTTTTCAATTAGTTCAATTTATAAAAAGAAAATCAAAGATAATGTGGCTATTCCCATCCCGGCACCAAATGGTAAAAGTTGTTTTTCTCTATTTGAAATTAAATAAATTAATAAAGAAATTAATGATGCACCAAGAACTATTGGTCCAATCAACTTGTAGCCCATTAAAGAGCAAAGAGCTGCTAGAAAAATAAAGTCACCACTACCAATTCCATCTTTAGATTTTAAAGTCTTAAAAATAAAATTAATTAGCCACAACGAGGTGTAACCTAAACAAAGACCTATAAACGAATCTATGACTGAGACCTTTGTATCCAGATATGCTAAACCTAACCCCAAAAGTATTATCAAAATACTTATATTCGTTGAAAGCAAAAGAAATCTATAGTCTAGAAGGATTTGTATGATGATTAATAAGCAAACAATGTACTTTAAAACGCTAACCCAAGAGGCATCGAATGCAACAAAGAAAGTAACTGAAAAAATACCAATCAATATTTCATAAAATAAATAGGAGGACTTAATTGCAGATTTGCAATACCAGCATTTACCTTTTAAAAATATATAGCTAAATATTGGTATCAGCATAATAGGCTTAAGAGTTTTTTTACATTGAGGACAAAAAGAGGGAGGACTAACAATTGATACATTTGCTGATTCTAGTTCAGATGACTGCCTGTTGATAAAGCTGTAAATAAAGCTTCCAAAAATAGCCCCAATAAAGAAAAATATTAAGTAATCTATAAGAAACAATTTACTTTCTTTTTGTGAAGAAATAACAAAAGACTAAAAAAAGTATTGTTGGTACGGCATATACAGAAATCACAATTAGTTTATCAATCATTTTTCACTCCCAAAGCAAGAGAATCTGGTCTTCTTAAATCAGAAACTCCAATAAACTCACCATCATCAATCATAATTGATTGTGTGCATGTAGCTGTATCAATAATATCAATCTTATAACCTAGATCCATTAATTCATTAATTTGGTTATAGGTTTCTTCTATATCTATATCATCAGGATACCATTGGTGGTGAACTCTCTTACTATCTGTTGCCTCTTCTAAAGATTGCTCAAAATCAATAACATTTAAAATAATTTGCAAAACAGCAGTAATAATCCTTGAGCCGCCAGGAGAGCCAATTGCTAGAAATGGCTCATCATTATCAAAAACTATTGTTGGTGTCATAGAGCTTAAAGGTCTTTTGGCAGGCTCTATTTCATTTGCAACACCACCCAATAATCCAAATTGATTTGGAACACCAGGCTGTCCTGAAAAATCATCCATCTCATTATTCATTAGTATTCCAGTTCCTTTAATCGTAACACCTGACCCAAAAGCTGAATTTATGGTGTAGGTATTAGATATAACATTTCCGAACTTGTCAGCGATTGAGAAATGAGTCGTTTCATTAGACTCAGGATTTATATACATTCCTGGATTAATTTTTGATGAGGGCAAGACGCCTTGTTCTCTAATTGATGCAGAAATATTTTTTGCATACTCCTTAGCTGTTATTTTAGAGATAGGTACTTCAAAAAAATCTGGATCTCCAAGATATTCAGATCTGTCAGCGTAAGCATATTTCATTGTTTCAGAAAGCAAAGATACATATTGGTAACTATTATGTTTATAAGAGCCTAGATCAAAATTTTCTAAAATATTAAGCATTTGAATAAGATGAATACCGCCAGAGGAAGGAGGGGGCATAGTAACTATTGTTTTTCCCCTGTAAGTTCCTTTAATTGGATCTCTCCAAACAGATCTATAATCTATAAGATCCTGTTCTGTAATTAATCCGCCATTTTCTCTCATATCAGAAGCAATTAGGGAAGCTGTTTCCCCTGAATAGAATCCATTTAGACCATCCTTCTGTATTCTTTTTAATGTTTTAGCTAGATCATTTTGAATTAATCTAGAATCTTTTAAATTAGGATAATTTCTTAAAAAGATATTTCTAGTTTCATCATAATATGACATTTTTTCAGCATAGTTATTGAGAGTTTGAGCCATATAATCTGACATAACAAAACCTCTTTCAGCTAAAATAATTGCTGGCTGTAATAGATCTGCCCATGGCAGAGAACCAAACCTTTGATGAACACTCCAAAAACCATGAACTGTTCCTGGTACACCAATTGCGTTATATCCAAATGTTGATTTGAGAATATCAAATTCTCCATTTTCATCTAAATACATATCTCTAAAAGATGCAGCAGGAGCCTTTTCACGATAATCAATAGCGTAGGTGTCATTTGAATCCTCATCATAAATGACCATAAATCCACCACCACCAATATTTCCAGCTCTTGGAAGAACAACTGCTAATGCGAAGCCAACTGCTATGGCTGCATCATAGGCATTACCGCCTTGAGTTAATATATTTTCACCTATTTCAGTTGCTAGATAGTGCTGAGTTACAACCACTCCATCTGAAGAGATATCTGATTGAGCATAAGAAGCAATCGATTGCGAAGGTATAAATATTAAAACAAGCGTAAGAAACAAATTATTAATAATTTTCATCAATGAACCTTTTTACTTTCACCGGAGATATTCGATAAGTCATACCCTAAATCTTCAGAAACTGCTGAAATAAGATTATGCGGAGGCTCGTCAAATATTAAATCAGTATTTGCATCTATGACATGCCAAGAATTATTCTTAATTTCAGACTCAAGTTGATTTGCAGACCAGCCACAATATCCAAGAAATAGTTTAAATTTATTTGGCCCAGCATTGGTATTTACACTATTAATTACCTCTGGAGCACTTGTAAGAAAAAGCCTATCAGTTAAAGGACTGGTATTCACATTAGAGATTGATCTATCGTTATGCAGCATGAAAACCTTATCTAGATCTACTGGACCTCCTCGCATAAGTCTTTCAAAGCTAGTTATATGATTATTAGATTTACTACCTATTGATGATAAAAATTTTGAAACAGTAAAATCAGTAGGCTGATTTACTATAAAGCCAAAAGCACCATTACTGTCGTGTTCGCATAAATATATCAATGTATTAGAAAAAAAGTCACCAGGTACCTTCTCTATAAAATATAGAAATTTATTTTTAAAGGATTTCATTAAGATAGCTTATCTATAGCTTCAGCTTTTGCCCATTTGTAGTTTGCTTTTCCATTTGGAGCTCTTTTTACTTCATCAACAAATAGGATGTTTTTGGGAGCTTTATATCCAGAAATCTTAGTTTTTGTGAAATCAGTTAGATCCTGCTCCGAAATATCAGAATTTTTATTGAGTGAAACAACTGCGACTACTCTCTGACCAAATTTTTCATCATCTAATCCAACAACTAGACAGTCATATACACTCTCGCTTAATTTAATAGCTTCCTCAACCTCTTCTGGATAGACTTTTTCACCGGCAGTGTTAATGCAATTACTTCCTCTGCCTAGAAGATTAATAGTTCCATCTTCATTGATTGTTGCATAATCACCAGGGAAGCTGTATCGAACACCGTTGAATTCCTTAAAAGTTTCAGCTGACTTAACAGGGTCTTTATAATATCCCTCAGGAACTAATCCACTCGTTCCAATTTTACCCATTACTCCAGAACCCGGTTCAACTTCCTCGCCATCATCAGAAACTATAACTGTCCCTGGATTTAATCTAAATTTAGCTGTTTCAGTTGGCATTGCTCTTGAAGTTATTGATGCCCCCATGCCACCCTCTGTAGAACCCATAGTATCCATTAACATCATATCGTGATGCTCAAGAAGTGCTTTCTTAACTTCACTGCTCCACATAACTCCCGATGAAATTATTAACATAACAGAAGAAATATCATATGGTTTTCCGGCTTCTTTAGCTTTATTGAGAGACTCTAACATTGGCTTAGCAAAAGCATCACCAACAATTACAATACTAGAAATCTTGGATCTTTCGACCTCTTCCCACAACTTATCAGCATCAAAACTAAGATTCGGAACAGATACCACACACCCGCCAGTCAACATCGGCAGAAAAGCTCCTAACCACATCCCAGTTCCATGCATCAATGGACAGGCAACCAGAGATTTTGGGAGCATGTTTGCTTCTTTAATTTTTGCAACATATTCAGGTAGTTGATCTATATCATCAGGCATTTCAAAACCCATCGCTTTGAGAGTCTTTAACATACTTGTTACAAAACCACCTTGCTTATACATAACACCTTTGGGCATTCCGGTTGTACCACCTGTATACAACATATAAATCTCTTCTTCCGATCTATCTTGAGGTGGGAGCGGATCGAAATCTTTAATTATTTCATTAAAGAAAACAGCATTATCATTTAAAGGCTCCGTTCCATCATCAATTTGAATGTAAGCTTTAACTTGAGGAAGCTTATCTTTAATTAGATCAATTTGAGATGAGTAACAACCATGAAAAAAAACTGCTTCAGTATCTGAGTTATCTAAAAGATAAACAAGTTCATCTTCTTTATATCTATAGTTAACATTGATGGGGCAACCGCCCATTTTAAAAACACCAAACTGAGCAATAAGAAACTCATTACAGTTATGTAAATATATTCCAACTTTCGAATCCTGTTTAAGTCCTTTTTCTTGAAGGAAATTAGCAATCTTTGATGCCTGTGACTCATACTCTGACCAAGAGACAACTTGTGAATCATTAATTAGTGCTGGAGAGTCACCAACAAGCTTTGCATTTGACTCCCAAATTTTTGCAAAATGTAATTTACCAGAACTCATAACTTTTACTATTAAAACATAATATTATTTTCCACAAAAGCATAGTAGAATTTAAGATCATCTAAAGGGGATATTTTATGACAGATGCATACTCAGAAGCAGTAAAGAAATACACAGAGCCTGGTCAAATTTTTGAGTTTAAAGAAGTTACTAATGATAAGGGCATAACTTACCGAGAGTTTTGCAATCCAGCAATACCAGAAAATTTAAGAAAGTTTTTTGATTTTGGATTACTACATCCTGATAAAGATTGGCTTGTCTATGACGATGAGCGATACGAATACAAAGAAATATTCGATAAATCAGCAAAACTCGCTAATGCATTGATTGCTGCTGGTATACAAAAAGGAGACAGAGTAGCAATTTGCATGGTCAATTCTCCTGAATACATCATTGCTATGATGGGGATTATTGGGATCGGAGCTGTAGCGGTACCTCTGAACTCATGGTGGGTTCCCAAAGAAGTAACATACGGTCTGCAAAATAGTGAGGCAAAGCTCCTAATTGCTGATGATAAAAGATTGGTGGGTCTGGATGATCTTGATTTAATAAAAGTTTCAGTGAGATCAGAAACTAATGACCATCAAGACTTCTATGATTTTATTAAAGATCAAAGTGATTCATGGCCAGAAGTAGAGATTTCTGGTGAAGACAATGCAACTATATTTTATACATCAGGTTCCACTGGAAACCCTAAAGGCGTTTTATTGACTCATAAAAGTATGATTTCAGGTTTCTTTTCATGGCTATGCATCTCTCAGATAAGAGTTGAGTTATATGGTGATGGATTAGATGTTAATAGTGGCAAGCAACTATCAATTCTTCATTGTGTTCCCTTATTTCATGTGACCGGTAGTCATGTTGGTTTCTTTATGTCGATTCCCGTTGGTAGAAAGATTGTTATGATGAAAAAATGGGATGCAAAAGAAGCACTTGAGCTTCTTGAAAAAGAGAAAATAACAAATATCACAGGTGTACCGACACAAACCTGGGAGCTTCTAAATCATCCTGATAGAGATAAATATGATCTAAGCAACCTGGAAGACTTATCAGGAGGAGGTGCTGCAAGACCTCCAGAACATGTGAAACAACTTGATGAAGCTTTTAAAGCTAGACCTTCTATTGGATATGGCTTAACTGAAACTAATGCAATTGGAACTATTGGTGGTGGTGATGAATATCTTCAAAATCCATCAAGCTGTGGCAGAGTTGTTCCTCCATTAACCGATATAGATATTATTGACTCTAATTGGAATTCATTGCCTGAAGGAGAAGTTGGTGAAATTGTTATTAAGAGCCCAGCAAACATGGCCGGATATTGGAAAAATGAGGAAGCAACAAAAGAAGTTCTTAATGATGAAGGATGGTTTAAGTCTGGTGATTTAGGATATTTTAATGGTCCATTTCTGCACATAGTTGATAGAGTCAAGGATCTTGTTATCAGAGGTGGAGAAAATATTTCTTGTATTGAAGTAGAGGCAGCAATATATGAGCATGAATCTGTATCGGAGGTATGTGTCTTTGGGATTCCTGAAGAGCGACTTGGTGAAAAACTCTGTGCCGCGATACATCTAAAAGACTCTAAAAATTTAGATGAAGATGAGTTAAATTCTTTCTTAGCTGAGAGATTGGCAAAGTTTAAGATCCCTGCATTTGTAGTTTTTGAAGACAATCCATTACCGCGAGTTGGTTCAGGTAAATTTTCAAAAACGCAGTTACGTGAAATGTTTGTGAATTATGAAAAAGAGCTTTAAATTTTATCTTTATAATGTATAAATACTAATTAATAATTATGTCGCATCATATTTTAGTAGTAGAAGACGAACCAGATATAAACAAAACAGTTTCTTATAATTTAGCTAATGAAGGGTTTCACCCCGTAAGTGCTCTTAATCTTCAAGAAGCTGATGCTCAACTTTCATCAAATAATATATCTTTAATAATTCTTGATTTAATGCTTCCAGATGGTTCGGGATTAGACTTTTGTAAAACCCTTAAGTCATCAAATATTTATAAAAATATTCCTGTAATAATTGTTACAGCTAAAGGGGATGAAGTTGATAAAGTGGTTGGTTTTGAGCTTGGTGCAGATGATTATGTAACGAAACCTTTTAGCGTAAGAGAGCTCATGTTGCGAATCAAAGCAATATTAAAAAGAAATACGCAGGAAGGAACTCCAAAGTCTAATTCAGTCATTTCTTTTGATGGCTTGAATGTTGATGAAGAATCCCATGAGGTTTATGTTAATGATGTTGAGATAAATTTAACTGCCTTGGAATTTAAACTTTTAAAGCATCTACTTGACAGAAGAGGAAGGGTTCAAACCCGAGATCAGCTTCTAGAAGAAGTTTGGGGATATTCATCCCATGTTACTACCAGAACCGTCGATACTCATGTAAAAAGATTAAGAGAAAAGCTCAAAGAAATGGGTAAACATATCCAAACAATCAGAGGTGTTGGGTATAGGTTCTCTAGGTCGTCTGATTAGAGTCTAATGTTTTCTTTTCTTAGAATCTTCAGTGTTTTCTTAATTTCATTTATATCGTTCTTTTTAATTCAGAGTTACTTTGATGGGGCTTACAGTTCTAATCTCGAAATCAGCATAACTATAATTTTATTTTCTTTATTTTCATCATTGGTTGTTTGGAGAATTAGTCGCATAAGAATTAAATTGATTGCAAAGCAAACAGATTCCTTTGGAAGTGTTTTAGATAACTTGGGAGAGGGCGTTCTGCTAGCTAGCACATCTGGAGATATCACATATGCAAATGAAAGCATGCTAAAGATATTTGAGCTCAAATCTGTTAAAAATAAAAATATTAATGATTTAAAAATTAATGCATTAAAGAATATGTTTAAAAATGCTTTAAAAGATGGCCTATTCCAATATGAATTTCAGATTCAAGGCGAAAGTTCAAATCCTAAATGGTTACTTGGTTCCATAAATAGATCAAAAACAACAAATGAAATCATTCTTGTTATTAATGATGTTACTGAATTAAGAGCAAATGCTTCTATGAGAAGAGATTTTATTTCGAATTTATCACATGAATTAAGAACTCCCGTTAGTGTTATTTCTGCAAATGCTGAAACTTTGATGAACGGGGCTATTGATAATAAGAAGGATGCAAAAACCTTTTCAAAAGCTATTCTTCATAATGCAGAAAGGATCTCAGGTTTGGTCAGTGATTTAATAGACTTATCGAGGATTGATTATGGCGAGATTCATTTAGACCTTACTGAATTAAATGTATGTGATGTTGTGAGTGTTGTTAAAGATTCACATTACAGTTCTGCTAAAAGGAAAGGAATAAATATAAATTTTATAGAGAAAAACCTACCCAATGTTCTAGCTGACGAGGCTGCTGTTGAAAGAATCATGACGAATCTTCTAGATAATGCTATTAAATATACTAAAGCGAATGATGAAGGTGAGGTTGAGATTGAAGTAAAGAAAGAAAAGGACTTCATTAAAGTTTTAGTTAAAGATCTTGGAATAGGGATACAAAGTTCTGATCAAGGGCAAGTTTTTAAGCGATTCTATCGAACACCAGATGCTAGGGCTAGCCAAAAAACTGGAAGCGGTCTCGGGCTTGCAATTGTAAAAAATCTCACAATAAGCCTTGGTGGGCAAGTTGGTGTCATGAAAAGAAGGAATAAAGGTAGCATATTTTGGTTTACACTCCCCATTTATAATTCCTAACTTAAGATAGTTGTTTAAAGTATATTCCTTTTAAATAAGCTAAAATACTCAGTTCGTTTTTTTATTATGAATAAAGTAAATCTAAAATATGTGTTCTACTTTTTAGTGATATCACTATCAGCATATTTACTTGTAAACACTTTGATCTTGAATAGCTCTAATAAGATAGAGGATTTTTCTGTAATTAGGCCAATAAATGTTCAAAATACTACTATAAGAAACGATATATCTAATACACCTCCTGCAAGCTTTAACTACGAATTATCCGCTGTAAGACTGGGTGATGAAAATACATCAGTGATTGTAAAAAAGGGAGGTAAAGAATACGTAGTTCAAATTAATGAGTTATTAGAAAATAAATATAAATTAATACAAGTAGATAAAAGTGTAATAATTTTTGAATTTCAAGGTAAAAAATTTACAATAAATAATAGGTTTAGCAATGAATAACTTTTTTAAAAAATCTTTATTAGTGACGACATTATGCGCGTTTTTTGTTGTGCAAGCTCAGGAAACTTTTATTCTTAATTATGAAGATGTAGATATTAAAAAAGTAACTCAAGACATAGCTAATTTTTCTAAGAAAACTATTATTCTTGATCCAAGAGTAAAGGGGAAAGTCACAATCTTTTCTAACTCATCACTATCTTCTGATGAAGTTTGGGATGTTTATTTGCGTACAATACAGGTTAATGGTTTTAGTGCCCTTAATGATGAAAATTTTGTTAGGATTGTTCCTGAAAATGAGGCAACTAGAGACCAAAACTCTGGAGAATCTGGTGGTGAATTTATTACAAGAGTCATTGAGCTTAAAAATAGATCTTCAGTTGAGCTTTTACCACTTATAAAACCAATTGCTGGAAGACAAGCGAATGTTTCAAGTATTGCATCAATTAACTCCTTGCTTGTCGTTGATAGAAAAAGCAATGTTGAAAGAATAACGGAAGTAGTTCAGTCATTGGATGAAGATAACACCGCAAGTGTTACTATTGTTGACTTAAAAAATCTCTCATCAGTTGAAGCAGTTAGAATTCTTGAGAAATTAAAATCCCAAAATAATCCTACGATCAATAATTTTGTTGCCATTTCTTTTAGTGCATCAAACTCTGTAATAGTATCTGCCAACTCAATTACGACAAACATAATTAAAGAAACACTTCAGCAATTAGATGATGATGCAATTAGTGAAGGTTCAGTCGCTGTTATATATCTTAAATATGCTAATGCTGAGGAGGTTGCAGGAATAGTTAGTTCTATAGCTTCAAGATTTATTTCTTCAGAGTCAGAAAAACCAATAGTTACATATCATGCTCCAACAAATTCTGTTGTTGTATCTAGTGATGAATCAAATATAGCAACTATAAAAAATCTTATATCTAAACTTGATATTAGAAGGGCGCAAGTATTAGTTGAAGCTATAGTAGTTGAGCTTTCAGAAACAGCCGCAAGAAGTTTAGGCGTAGAAACTATTTTTGCTGGCGCAGAGGATGGAGAAATACCTATTGGTATTACTAGATTTCAGAACGGAACAGGGCCTGATCTGCTAGGTTTAACAGGATCCGCAATTGAGTCTGGTGATAATGCTAATTTTTCAAATATTGCAGCTAATTCGCTTTTAAACTCTCAGGGCATAATTGCAGGTATTGGAAGAATATCAGAGGATGATGACAGTATGATAGCGATTATTAACGCTATAGATGCAGATAAGAATTCTAATATCTTAACTACTACATCATTATTGGCAATGGACAATGAGGAAGCTTCTACTGTTATTGGTCAGGAAATTCCTATTACAACAGGTGAAAGTTTAGGTTCAAATAATACAAATCCCTTCAGGACAACCTCAAGAGAAGAGGTTGGCATAAAGCTTTCAGTAAAGCCTCAAATTAATGAGGGAAATTCAGTTATCTTAGAGATAAAGCAGGAAGTATCTGGTGTTGCTGGCCCATTAACTGGGACTACTGATTTAATTACAAATAAAAGAACAATAGAAACAACTGTATTGGTAGATAATAATCAAATTATTGTTTTAGGCGGTTTGGTTGATGAAGATATACAGGAAGATATTCAGAGAGTCCCTGTCCTTGGTTCAATTCCAGTTTTGGGTAGATTATTCCAATCATCTAGTGAGTCAAAAGTTAAAAAGAATTTAATGGTCTTTTTAAGACCTAAGATTTTAGTTGACTCGGAATCGGTCTCTCAGATTTCGACTGAAAAGTATAATTTTATCAAAGCAGAACAGTTACTTAAGCAGCAATCAAAGCTAATCGACCTAACAGAAGATAAATAGATGTCTGATATACCTAATGATGTTATGGCTGAAACATCAAGTATTCTTCCTTACGACTTCGTAAAACAGAATAATATCTTTGGAATAGATAAAAATGGCGAGATTAAAATTTATTCAACTTCTGAGCTAAGCTTTGATATTCATCAGGAGCTATTTAGGTATATAGGGAAATCATTTGAAGTAGAAATTTGTAATGCTGAGGAATTAAATAACCTCATAACATCAAACTTTTCTGTGATTTCACAAAACTCTGAACTTTCAGAAGAGCTTAAAGATAATTTTGATCTCAAAACTTTTGCAGGAACAATTACAGCTACAGAAGATCTGTTAAGTGGGAGCAATGATGCCCCAATCATAAAACTTATAAATGGTATTTTAAGTCAGGCAATTAAGTTAAGAGCATCTGATATTCACTTTGAGCCTTATGAAGATTCTTTATCGGTTAGGTATAGGATAGATGGAATATTGCAGGAAGTTTTATCTCAAGATCCTCGACTCACACCATTAATTATTGCCAGACTAAAGGTAATTTCAAAACTTGATATATCTGAAAGGAGGTTGCCACAGGATGGAAGAGTTTCGTTATCCCTAGGAGATAAAAATGTTGATGTTCGTGTTTCAACTTTACCATCTACATATGGAGAAAGAATTGTATTAAGACTCTTAGATAAACAATCAGCACAAATCAATATTAATGATCTTGGTTTACCGCAAACAATACTTTCAACCTATAAGAAGTCTTTAAGTGAATCAGAAGGCATTATTCTAGTTACTGGACCAACAGGCTCAGGAAAAACTACAACACTTTATGCTGGTCTTAGAGATCTAAGTGACTCGTCTCAAAATATTCTTACTGTTGAGGATCCAATTGAATATACCCTGAAGGGCATTGGCCAAACACAGGTTAATCAAAAGACTGGGTACTCTTTTGCTACAGGATTACGCGCAATGCTCAGGCAAGATCCTGATGTTGTGATGGTGGGAGAAATAAGAGATACAGAAACTGCCCAAATTGCTATTCAGGCTAGCTTAACGGGCCATCTAGTTTTATCAACAGTACACACAAATAGCGCTGTCGGAGCTATCACTAGGTTGAGAGATATGGGAATAGAATCATTTTTAATATCTTCAAGTTTGAAAACAGTAATTTCTCAAAGACTTGTAAGAAGGTTATGTGATAGCTGCAAAGTTAAAACCACTATTAACAAAGACATTGCTGATTTGTTTGGTCTTAAGCACAATCTTGAAGTTTATGATCACAAAGGTTGTGATAAGTGTAATGGTACTGGATACAAAGGAAGAATTGCTGTTGCAGAGTGCGTAAATGTTGATAAAACCATTAAAGACATGATTCACAATGAAAAGTCAGAGAATGAGATTAATGAGTATGTATTTAAAAATGCTCCGTCTATAAATTCTTCATGCTCAGATCTTCTTATAAAAGGTATAACGTCTTGTGATGAGCTCATTAGATCTAACAATATAAAAGAAGATGCCTTCGTATAGTTATAAGGCTTTTGATTCTGAAGGCTCAGTTCAATCAGGATTTATAAATGCCGAAAGTGAAAGATTGGCAAGAAAGGAAATAAAAAGTCTAAATTTAATACCACACAAACTTAAAGAAATAAAATCTCAAACTACCAAAAGATATAAAATCAAAAATAAGGATTTAGTTCTTGCTACTAGGCAAATTGGCACACTTCTTGAGGCAGCTGCTCAAATTGATGAGGCTTTAAAAATGACTGCTGAGCAGGTTAAAAATAAAGATTTAAAAAATATATTATTTAATTTAAGGGATGAAATAATTCAGGGCAAAAGACTAGGTAATGCTATGGAGGCTTACCCTCAAGTTTTTGATAATACATATATATCTTTAGTTAAAGCTGGTGATACTTCAGGAAGGCTTGTTGAGATGTTTAAATCATTATCAGATTATCTCGAAGAAAGTTTATCTATTAATCAGAAAGTTCGGACAGCTTTAACATATCCGTTTATCCTTTTTTCTTTTTCAATAGTGGTAGTAATTTCACTACTTACTTTTGTAATGCCTCAGGTTGTAAATCAATTCGTTAAATCAGGCGTTGATCTTCCCTTACTTACATCAATATTAATGAATATATCTTCAAATATGATTTATATAATTCCCTCTATTCTACTGATATTAGGTGTTTCTTTTTTCTATTATAAGAGGTTGCTAAGTACTGATAAGGCAATAAATATTCATAGAATATTTCTTAAAATTCCAATATTTGGAGGATTTTTATTAAAATCTGAGACTGAAAGATTTAGTAGCACTATGTACTTATTAATGTCATCAGGGATAGTTCTAGATGATGCGCTAAAAGAAACATCTGATGTTTTGAATAATGCTTATCTTAAAGATCGCCTGAACAAAATAATAAAGTCAGTAAAAGAGGGTTCTGATTTTTCACGCGCTTTAACCCGCGAACAAATATTTCCAGATATCTTTAACCAACTCATTTCCAGCGGTTATAGGTCTGGCAACCTCACTCCGATGTTCAAAAAAGCTTCTAACTTTATGAAATCTGAGATTGAAACAACTCGCTCAACTGTCTTATCTCTCATAGAGCCATTAATCATTATTGTGATGGGTGGATTTATTCTTTTAATCGTTATGGCTATACTTATTCCTATAATGCAAATGAACACACTAATATTAAATTAATTATGAAAAAAGGATTTACTTTAATTGAGCTTATGGCAGTAATTGTGATACTCGGCATACTAGCTACAGTAGTTGCAGTTAATGTGTCTCCTTTTCTCCAAAGAGCAAATTTAGAAAAAGTAAGAGCAGATATTTCACAAATTGAGAAAGCGCTAGAACTTTATAAATTTAATGAGCTTACTTACCCAACTACTGATCAAGGAATACAGTCATTAGTTGTTCCTCCGTCAGATCTTAAACGACCGTCACTCTATCCTGAAGGAGGATATATAAAGTCTTTCCCTCAAGATCCATGGGGTAGAGAATACCTATATCTGTATCCTGGCTTAAAAAACTCATCCTATGATGTCTACACTTTAGGTGCTGATGGAGTGGAAGGAGGAACAGGTGAAAATGCAGACCTTGGTAATTGGCTTAAATAAAAAACCAGGATTTACATTAATAGAATTACTTATTGTAATTGTTATTATTGGCTTGATGTCATCAATACTTCTTCTGAATACCAATATTGTTAACATTAGTAACTCACCTAAGACATTAGAAGAAAACTTTTCTGAAATCTCTCAAGAAAGCATAATTCGTGGAAAAGTCTTAGGATGGTATGCAAATACAAATGAACAGGCTGTTTATGAAATAACTAATGAAGAAACTGGAATAATCTCGAAACCCATATATAGCTACACTTGGTATGAATTTATTGATTTTGAAAAAGAAATAGAAACAAGCGATGGTCTTAAATTTAAGCTATCTAATGATGATCTAGATTTACCTTATATCTTATTTTATCCATCTGGCGAAACAACAGGAGCAAAATTCACTTTTTACAACAATAATCAGAAATATAATTTTGTTCTTACTCATGGAGGAGAATTCTTAAGAACTGATGAATTTTAGGAGAGGCTTTAGCTTAATAGAGGTTTCGGTATCGCTTTTAATACTTAGCGTCGCTGTTATGTCGGTTTATCAAACATTGAGCTCAACAAGCTTATCAATCTTCTCTTTAGAAAATAGAGTAATTGCTAGAGAGATAGCAAATAATAGGATTTCTTTAATTAATACTTTAGAAAAACCATTTAATCAAAAAAATAGAAGCGGTTCCTTAGTGTTTTATGGAGATGAGTGGGAGTGGAAAGAAACATTTAATGAAGCCCCAATGAAATCTTATATTGAATATCAAATAGAAATAACCAAAAAAGATAACTCCCAAGTTATATATGAAGCTAAGGGCTTTTTAAAAAAGAATTAAATGAAAAAAGGTTTTACACTGATAGAAGTATTAATATCTTTAGTTATTCTTTCAATAATTGCGATTGTTTCTACAAACTTTCTTCAATCATCAATTGATCTAAGGAATCAAAGCAAATCAAAAGTAGATGATATAAAAGTATTTAACTTAGGAGTGAGCACCATAAGAAGAGATCTTATGTCAACTGTAAATTTACCAATGCGAGATAACTTTGGGAATCAGCTACCTAATTTCATAGGGAGCAATACAGACAAGAAAATTACTTTTCTTGGTTTTATCAATAGAATTGATAGCTCTAGATCATCAATTTCAAGAATTGAATATTTATTTGATGATACGAAATTTATTAGAAGAGTTTATTTTACAGCAGATCCATATGACTATGATGATCATATAGATTCAGTTATTTTCGACAATATTGATGATGTCGAAATATCCTTTTTATCCGACAACAGATGGTTCACAGAGTGGCCCGCTGGGCAAACAGCAGCATATAAAATTCCAAAACTTGTGAAAATTGAGATAAACGATAAGGACAGAGATTTTGAAATAATTATTAATCCAAACATTGATTATGTATACAGATAATAAAAGAGGAGTAGTGTTAATCTCAGTGCTACTGATTGTTCTTATTCTTTCCGGAATAAGTGTATCCCTAGGCGAGATATTTTTTAAATCTATCAAAAGGTCAACATATATTGAATTTCAATCAACATCGATCCAACTTCAAAGAAATATGGAAAGTCTTGGCATAGATCTAATTGATCAAAATTTAAGATATAACAAAGGATACCTTACAAAAAATGATCAATTATTGAAGGATGAAATATTTTTTGAAAGTAATGGATTCCTCATTCGCTCCAGATTAGTAGATACGTCAAATTGCTTTAACTTAAATTCATTACTTATTTCTGCCGAAAATAACAAGCTTCCTAATGATAGATCTATATCTGTCTTGAGTAATATGTTGTTATTTCTTAATTATGAAGATAGACAAATTGATTCATTAATTGACCAGATAATTGATTGGGTTGATTATGATGATCAGCCAAGATCAAACGGATATGAGGATTACTTTTATACAGGTCCTATAAATGAACCAAGACAATATACTTCCAAAAGAACTCTTTATGATTTCTCAGAATTAAATAACTTACCAGCCTCAAGAGAGTTTGATTTAAATGATCTGAAGAAATACATGTGCGTTATTCCATATTCTGAAAAAACAAATATAAATGTAAATACACTTGAGTTAGAAGATGCTCTTGTTCTTGCATCTTACTTGGGTATATCAATAGATGATGCAGAATATTTGATCATGAATAACCCTATTGATGGATTCAAAACCATTGAAGAATTTAAAGATGCATTTACAAACTACTTACCTGATAAAAGCATGAATAATTTTTCAACTAATACAGAAAGTTTTTATTTAGTGTCTGATACGATTTATGAAAATTATACATTCAAAAGCAAATCTTTAATTACAATAGAGAAGGGAAGAGCTACTATTACAACAAGAACATATAATAACTAGATGAAGCAATATATTATTTCAACAAATTTTTCTTCAAAGAAGCTTAATTTAGTCTGCTTTGAAGGTAATAAAAAGATTCAGGAAGAAGAAATATCTTTAAGTGACTTAAAAAATAATATTGATCATGCTTCAACAATTTATCTTCTTTTAGATAGCTCAAAGATTTCAACGTTCAACTTTGAAAAAGAAGATGGCGAAACAAAAGAGAAATATGAAGCAAGGTTCTTTGCAGATAAAGAAGATATTCTTGTAAATGATATTTCTAACCAGAAATTTTTCTCTTTCTCAGAAAATAACAATGATTTAGTTTTTCTCATTGATAAGGAATATTATGAAGATATTCAGAATGAGCTAAGTAAACTTAATAATAAAATCTTTTTAATTCCAGAATATTTCTTAATTGTTGAAACAGATACTAATGTTTCCGTAAATACCAAACATAAATCATTAATTAAGCTTTCAGATGGTAGAGGGTTCTCCATACCAAAAGAACACTCTAATTCTTTTTTAGAGTCTATTGCTTTGGACGATCTTGACGAAAAATCAGGAGATTTAGAGGAGTTGCAAGAACAATTTCTTGCATCAAATGACTCTAGTATTAATTTCTTTAAATTTAGGCCGACTATTTCAAATGTTCTAAACAAATTGATGATAACTAAAAGAGATGTTCTAGCTCTGTCTGCAATATTTTTAATAATGGTTAGTTTTCCTTTTATCCAAAAAAATATCCTTCAAAGTCAGATAGATGATTATAAAAACGAGACTCTTATAATTTTTAAAACGCTTAATCCAAGTTTTAATAGAGTGATTAACGCTCGTGCACAGATCGATCAACTTCTTGCAAATCAACAAACGCAATCTATTGAAAGATATAATTTTGATAATTCGTACTTCAAGTATATTGATAGATTCAATTTAGATTATGTTAAATCTACTCAGATTATAATTGAAACCCAACAACTTGTTATTGAAATTGATGATATGCCTGCTTCTCAGTTTAATCTGGCGAAAAGTTTATTTACCAACTTTGGTGTGGTACTTATTAATGAAGAAATTAACGAGAATGGTAATAAAGTCTCAGGGAAACTTACATTCAGGTATTCATAATGGATTTTTATAGAAACTTAAACGAAAGAGAAAAAAAGCTAGTGGTTTTATCGCTTGGACTTTTAGGCATCCTTTTAATTTCTTTTTTAATTAATTCTGTATCTTCAGATTTAAGGAATGTTAAAAGAATCCATAAAAGCACTGAAAGTGATTATCTTTATGTGCTTCAGAAAGCAAATATTATTTCTGCAAATATTGAAAGTCAGAACATTAAACTTTCTGGTGTAAGTATTTATGAGCACATTTCCAATAATGAGAAGCTGAAATTACTCGATCAAGAAAGCATTGAGTTGAGAAATATTAATGGTAGGGAAAATCTTACCTTTACAATTTCTAGATTAGATTTATTAACCGATGTTGTTAATGAGCTCTCTCTTTTTTTTAATAAAAATCCTTATGATATAAAAATAGAAAAATCTATTAATGGAAGTTTTCAAATTAGTGTAAATTTTTAATTCTGGTGTATAGTTTGGTTTTTTATAAGTAAATGGAATTCTTTTTTGACTCACCAATATTAATTCTTGCTACTGCATCAGCGCTAGGTTTATTTATGGCTTGGGGTATTGGAGCCAACGATGTAGCTAATGCAATGGGAACTTCAGTTGGAAGTAAAGCTATAACACTTAAGCAAGCAGTTATCATAGCTGCTATTTTTGAATTTCTTGGAGCCTATCTAGCTGGTGGTGAAGTCACCTCCACTATCAGAAAAGGAATCGTAGACCCTAAAATATTTCAAGATGATCCAGATATATTTATTTTGGGCATGATGTCTTGTCTTTTAGCTGCAGGATTATGGCTTCTTCTTGCTTCTAGAAGGGGCTGGCCTGTATCTACAACTCATTCAATAGTTGGAGCAATTGTGGGATTTGCATTAATCTCAAAAGGCGCTTCTTCTGTATCATGGGATAAAATACTAGAAATAGCTAGCAGTTGGGTTACTTCTCCATTAATATCAGGCTTTCTTGCTTTTTTTATATATCTTTCAGCAAAAAAATTAGTCCTTGAAAAAGAAAATCAGTTAAATGCAGCAGTAAATATTATTCCAATATATTCATTTTTGGTGACTCTAGTTATTTGCCTAGTAACTACAAAAAAAGGGCTTAAGTATGTCGGGTTAGTTTGGAGTGATAGCGAGGTGCTAACTTACTCGGTAATTATAAGTATCCTTGTTTCTGTTGTTACAGCAATTTTTTTACGTTTGAATAAAGAATCTCTAAGATCTGAAAATAAATATGGACTGGGGGGTGTAGAAGGTGCTTTTGGCATTCTAATGATTATTACTGCATGCAGTATGGCATTTGCTCATGGTTCAAATGATGTTGCAAATGCAATTGGTCCACTTGCAGCAATTGTAAATGTTGTTCAGTCTGATGGTTTGATTGATACGACCTCCGCATCACCATCATGGATTTTGTTCTTAGGTGCTTTTGGTATCGTTTTTGGACTTGCTACTTTGGGCCATAAAGTAATCAAAACTGTTGGAGAGAAGATAACAAAACTAACACCATCACTTGGGTTCTCTGCAAATATGGCAACATCAACTACTGTAGTTTTAGCAAGCTATATGGGATTTCCAATATCAACAACACATACTCTTGTTGGAGCTGTTATAGGTGTTGGACTTGTTAACAGCGTAAAAGCTCTAGATTTAAAACAAATTTTAAAGATTTTCTTGTCTTGGATAATTACTATTCCAATAGGAGCAGTTTTTACAATTGTATTTTATTTAATATTAAGATTTATTTTAATTACTTAACTTATTCTTTAGCAGTACATGCAATCAAATAAGACGCAGAAGCCCTGATAGCCTCACTTTTTCCAACATTATTTAACTCTTTGTCCATTTTATAATTAAGTGAAAGTATAGAAATAATTATTTGTGTTAGAACAAGGAAAACACCTTTTTCATTAAACATAGACGGAAGATCTATATTCAATGAGACATATTTATTTATCTGCTCAGACAAAGACATCAAAGATTCTAAATCAGAGTTAATTAAAGAACTTTGAAGAATGAGTTTTTTTGCTGGAACTGAATTGTCAAAATAACTTATAAGAATTGTAACAACTTCATCAAGAACGCTCTGAAGATTGGCATCGTTATGAGTTTTGATATTTGATTTCATGAATATTGAACATTCATTAAAAAGCTCGTTTAATAAATAAGCTTTAATATGATCAGGTGTTGGGAAAAACTTATAAGTTGATGTTCTTTTAAGTTGAGATAATTCAGAAACTCTTGCAATTGTGATATCAGAAACATCGCCATCTTCGAGAATTTCTCTTGCAGTTTTAATAATAATTTTAACTCTATCTCTGCTTCTCTTTTGTTTTGCGATCATAAATTACTAGACATATGTTTATTTAGTACATTATTACAAAAAAATTCTCTTCTTCATAGAAACATAACGTCACACAATATAAACATTTTGTGCGATTTACGTAACGCTTCTGTAACAATCTAAATGTATATTTTTTAACTGTTAACTTAACAAATATTTATAACTATGAAAAATATCCATTTATATCTTTTAATTTTTGTTGTTCCATTTGCATTCTCTCAGGAAGATACAGAAAATGTTGAGGAGTTGGTTGTTGTTGGAACAAAAGCTAGCATTATCTCTGCAATAGAAAAGCAAAGGGAATCTAATCAAATTGTATCTGTTGTAGATTCAGATGCATTAGGCGAATTTCCAGATACTACTGCAGCAGAGGCCTTGAGAAGGATCTCAGGTATTTCAGTTGAAAATGATCAAGGGGAAGGAAGATATGTTACGGTAAGAGGCCTTTCAGGAGATTTAAATACTATTGCTGTTAATGGCGCAACTGTTCCTGCACCAGAAGGTGGAAGAAAAGTAATGCTTGACGGACTGCCAACAGAACTTCTAGATTCTATTGAAGTATACAAATCTCTTACTCCTGATCAAGATTCTGATTCAATCGGTGGAAGAATTGAGTTTAATACTAAAAGTGCTTTAGATTTAGATGGCACTTATTTTAAGTTAAAAGCAAACACTTTATGGAATGAACAAACTTCAAATAGTAATAATCCTAAAGTTTCCATTACCTATGGAGATATGATTAATGAAAATGTAGGACATATAATAGGTTTTACTTCATCTGAGAAACAAATAATTACTTATAACAATGAAACAGGATTTCCTGGCTGGGATCTTTTTGATAATGGAAATTATGCGATAGGTGATGATTTTGAAAGCAGATATTATGATTTAACAAGAGAAAGACTAGGCTTAACATATGACATTGACTTTATGATTGATGACGAAACATCTATGTATGCAAACATTCTTTGGAATGAGTATGTAGATGATGAGCTCAGGTATAAAGATGAGTACAAAATGAGAGATGATCAAACTGATGTTACTGCTTCAGGAAGTACTATCACAGAAATAAGAAGAGATGCAGAAACAAGAGTTAGGCAAGAAGTTAGAACAATAAGAACATTTATTTTAGGTGGTAACACAATTGTCAATGATTGGGATGCAGAGTTTGCATATACTAATTCTTTTGCTGAAGAGGATGATACTGATAATGTTGATGCAAAGTTTAGAAGTAGTACATTTGATGCAGATGATTGCGGAGGACCTTGTGGATATTTTGATTATTCAGATCCTAAGAAACCACTTATGACCCTAACTAATGGTGCTCAGGGTATTTATGATCCATCAAATATGGGCGTAGATGAAATAGAAGAAGAAGATTCTGTTATTCAAGATAGAGAATCATCATTTAAGGTTGATTTTACAAAAGAAGGTTTTATGGTTTCTGATGTCCCAACGACTTTAAAATGGGGTCTAAAATATAGCACTCGAGAAAAAGAAAAAAATGTTGAAGGTTACAGCTGGGAACCTGATTTTGTTCAATCAGATTTTAACGTAAACACTTCGCCAGTTAACTGGCCTTGGCCTACTGTTTTTGGTCCTATGGCTGATCCTGCAACAATATTTGCTCTTCAGGGCACATTCGGTCCATATGGAACAAGTGATTACGGAGATGACTACGTTTCTGAAGAAGATATCTTTGCAGTTTATGGAATGGGCACAATGGAATTTGACAATGCAATTGTAATAGCGGGTTTAAGGGTAGAGGATACTTCATTTACTACAGTTGGATACAATGATGGTGATCCTAACGATATTATAAATGGTTCAAAAGATTACACATTTGTATCACCAAGTCTAAACGTAAAATACTTTGTTGACGACAACACAATAGTTCGTGGTGCAGTCTGGAGAGCTTTATCTAGACCAGGATTTGGTGAATCTGCTCCTGTAGCAGATATTGCTCTAGAATCAGATGGAACTTATGAGGGCGAAATGGGTAATCCAGACTTAGAGCCATATGAAGCTACGAATCTAGATATTAGCGTTGAAAGATATACAGATAATGGAGCAGTATCATTAGGCTTTTTCAGAAAAGATATTGATAATGCTATTTATCCTCAACTTACACAAGGTGTTGTTGCAGGGTATAACTTTAGTGAATTATTAACATTTGTTAACAGTGATAAGTCAACCGTTGACGGAATTGAATTTAATTTATTTAGAGAATTCGATGATCTTCCTGAACCATTTGATGGGTTGTTTATTTCAGTTAATTTAACAAAAGTTGATGCAGAAAGTGATATTCCTAGTGATAACGGTGTGTTTACTGTTCCATTTAGGAAACTTGCTGATAATACAAGCAATATATCAATTGGATACGATAAGGGAAAACTAGATATGAGACTTTCATTAGCTCAAAGAAGTGATTACCTAGACTACCTCGCTGATGATGATATAGAAACTACCGTAGAAGATTTAAATTATGACAATATTAGATTTACTGATGATCACTCACAAATAGACTTTACAGCTAAGTACTACTTGAATGATAATTTAACTCTTAAATTTGACTTAATAAATATAAATGATGAACCAGAATTTTATTACTGGGGAAACACATCGAGGTTATCGCAATATGATGAATACGGAACAAGCGCAACAATTGGTTTTACATACACCTATTAATCTTTTTCATAACTTCAAAAAGGCAAGTATAGTACTTGCCTTTTTCTTGACTACTTCTACTTTAGCAGATTATGTTGAGGTTGAAGCACTTTATGAAACACCCCCTGTTGTAACTAAGGGTGATGCAGCTGATGATCCTGCAATATGGGTAAATAAAAGTAATCCCTCAAATTCAATCATCTTTGGTACTGATAAAAAGAGTGGAATTTATAGTTACAACCTTCAAGGGCAAGAGCTGAGCTATACAAAACTTGGTAACATTAATAACATTGATACGAGAACTATCAATGTTGGAGATGATGAGAATGTATCTGACTTTACTTTCCTTTTTGCATCTAATAGAACTTTAGGATCGGTTGATTTATGGGTATTTGAAGATAACGAAACAAGACAAAAACTTGAAACTGACTCATGGCAAGTTCCATCAAAACCATCATTTAGAGGTAAATCAGATATTATCGTATATGGTATATGCGCCGGAATTGATCCAAAGTATGGATTAGTTGCTTTTCTGACAGAAGATACTGGTCCACGGGTTGAAGTATGGAACCTAACCGAGAATGGTCTAGATCTTATTACAACTTTTAATAATGGTGGAGAATCCGAGGGATGTGTTTATGACGACTTAAATAGAACCCTTTTTATATCAGAAGAAGAGGTAAGAGGGGTTTTAAAAGCTTACAGACTCGATGATAGTTTTGATTTTTCTGAGCCCTATATTGTCGATTCTAGGGAAGGTCAAATCGGTGGTGACCCAGAGGGCGTATCATTATATAAAACACCAAACAATTCAGGATATTTAATTTTATCCTCTCAGGGAGATAGTAAGTTTAATCTGTATGATAGAAATTATCCTTATGATTACATTACAAGTTTTAGAATAGGCTCTTCAAAAAGTATAGACAATGTGACTGATACCGATGGTATAGAAACAATCAACTACAATCTGAATGAAGAGTATCCAGAAGGCATTATGATTGCCCAAGATGGTCTTAATAAAGATGGGTATAGAACTAAAAGACAAAACTTCAAAATTGTCTCATTCAAAGATGTTCTTGATGCTTTAGATGTCATTAGATAACGTCCTAGAGTTTATATCGAATAATTTACAATACTCGTATGTATTGATTCTTGTCTTTGCTTTTGCAGAGTCTTTGGTAATCGTCGGTAGCATTCTCTCAAGTGCAATTCTTTTTTCAATTTGCGTATTTCTTTATAACAACAATCTTCTTGATTTATATAGCATAGTTCCTTTAGCTATGATTGGAGCGCATGCGGGCGATGTTATCAGCTTTGTTTTAGGAAAAAGATTTGGTCCACTTGTGCTTGAGACAAAGTTTTTTAAAAAAAGAGAGAGTATTATTGAGAGAGGAAATAATTTTATTGATAGATTTGGTCAACTTACAGTTGTATTAGGTAGATTTATTCCTGCCATGAGAGCTATTGTTCCATTTTTAATAGGGATGACAGGTATGGAATTTATGAAATTCTATAGAGCATCTATTTTAGCTATTTCGGTATGGGGTTTTGGCCTTATAATACTTACTACAGGATTAAGCTCAATTTTATAGATTTATTATGATTCAAATATTAATACTTACTGCATCACTCTTAGCTATTACGTTTTTTATAATTAATTTAGTAAAAGCTAAAAGAAATGGAAGGTTAACAGCATTTTTAAGAGATCTTTTAGTAATTTTTCTAGGTCTCGTTATGACCGCAGGAATTTTTTATATTGCCATTAGGGTTCTGCCAAGAGTTTTCATGTAGGCATGACCATCTTTAAAAAAATTATTGATAAAGAAATACCTACAGATATTTTATATGAGGATGACTTTTGCATAGCTTTTAATGATATCAATCCTCAAGCTCCTATTCATATTTTAATAATCCCCAAAAAAGAAATTCCTCAACTATCTTTATCAGATGAGAATGATAGTGAGTTATTAGGAAAGCTTCTTATTGCCGCCAATAAAATAGCGGAAGATCATGAAACAAAAGATGCTTTTAGGATTGTTATTAATAATGGTGCGAAAGCCGGACAATCAGTCTTTCATCTTCACTTACATCTGCTGGCTGGAAGACCACTTTCGTGGCCACCGGGGTAGTTACATATATATACTATAAAAATATGAGCCAACACCAAGAAGAAAAACTAATAGTGCTATGCCAACCAAAAAGAATGTTGCGAACTTCGTTGTTTCGTTATCGTTCATATTTAATTAAAGAATTATGAAGGATTTTAACAAAGAAATTAAGTCTTGGATATTCTATGATTTCGGTAACTCAGCCTATGCAACAACAGTTATAGCAGCATTTTTTCCACTATTTTATGCAAGCTACTGGTCAAATGGTCTTGAGTCACTTCAAGCAACTCAGTATCTCGCATTTGCATTAACAATAATAAATTTAATTATTCTTGTTTCTGCACCAATTATTGGTGCAATAACCGACTATAAAAGACTGACGAAGATTCTATTTATAATTTTTACTTTATTATCAATCGTATCAGTTGCCTCCTTTTACTTTATTCCGATGGGCAAATGGTTAATGGCTCTCATTCTTTACGGCATTTCATTTTTCTCTTTTGCTTCAGCAGTTGTACTCTATGACAAAATGCTGGTTTATGTTGCTTCAGAAGATCAGCTAACAAAAGTATCTAGCTATGGTTATGCATTAGGATACTTGGGGGGAGGGTTGTTATTTGCCTTGAATGCATTCATGGTCCTTCAACCTGAAACCTTTGGCTTAAGTAATGAAGCTGAAGCAGTAAGATGGGCATTTATAACTGTATCAGTGTGGTGGTTTATTTTCTTACTTCCTTTAGCAATTAATTATAAAGAGCGTGAAGTTGAAAAAACTGGAAATCTCAAAGAAGTTCTTGGTGGATTTGTAAGTACGTTTAAAGATATTCAGAAAAATAAAAATGTTTTGTTATTTTTATTTGCCTTCTTTTTGTATATTGATGGCGTTCATACAATTATGTCGCTTGCAGCAATTTTTGCTGAAAACATTGGAATTGATCAATCGGCGATTATTGTTGCACTAATTTTAGTGCAATTTGTTGCATTCCCATCAACACTTTTTTGGTCTTATATTGGTAATAAATATGATGATAAAGTCGTTCTTTATGCAACCATCTTTATTTATATATGTGTTGTTATTTACTCAACAGCACTTTCCAACTCTTCAGAATTTTATGTTATGGCTGTGCTGATAGGCTCAGTTCAGGGTGGTATTCAAGCTGCATCGCGAAGCTTTTTCTCCAAAATAATTCCTACAGATAAATCTGGTGAGTTTTTTGGTTTTTACAATACATTTGGCAGAGCTGGATCTGTGATGGGTCCTGCATTGGTTGGAATGTTTATAGGTATATTTGATAATCTACAAATAGCTCTTGTACCAATTATTGTGTTGTTTATTGCCGGCGGTTTTTTATTAAGATACGTGAAATATCCAAATGAAATTATTTAGCAAGAATTCAATTATCTTTTATTCACTAATGGGCCTTGTAAGTTTATTCATTGCAAGATATATAAGATCTCTTATTGATTACAGTATTGGAGTAGAAATATTAATTTGCTCAATTATTATTCTCCCTATGTATTATTTTGCAAGAAAAGCTCTTGTTAAGTATTTTTTGAAGCAAGCAGATTAATCAAAGCTTTAGGCTTATCTGTTATTATGCCATCCACATCTAAGTCAATCAGATAGTCCATTTCTTCAATACTATTAATTGTCCAAACAGAAATCTTGATATTCTCACGTTTACAAAAATCTACAAATCTCCTTGTAACAATCTTAATGCCATATCTGTAAATTGGTATTTGCAAGCAATCACCACTAATTTCACCTCTATATATTCCAAAGCTTTTAAGAAGAAGCTTAAGTACTTCATGAGGACCCATTGAATATGTTACGTCAGAAAGTTTAGATTTAATTTTTTGTAGCCTTTGACTTGAAAAACTGGCAATACATAAATTCTTTTTAATATGTGGAAACTTATTAATTATCTCAATTGCAGGATCGACTACTTCATCTGTTTTAAAATCAATTTGAAATTTAGTATTAGGGAATTGTTTTAGCGTTTCTTCAAGTGTTGGTATTTTGCAATCATCAAAAATATTTAATTCATCTATTTCAGAAGCTAAAAGCTCATTAAAATTCTTTTCCATACCAGAGATTCTTTTTAAGTCATCATCATGAAAGATATATGGAATACCATCAGAGCTTAGTTGGATGTCTGTTTCAATGATATCTGAGCCAATTTCTAGAGCGTATTTGAATGATTCAATGGTATTTTCAGGAGCTTCAAGAGAGCCGCCTCGATGAGCCATTACAGCCAAACCATCATAATTTAGGTAATCTTTCATATATTTTGTAAAATACTCTTAAAAATCATTATACAACTTGGATAAATTTGAAGAAATAAGGCCTTATTATGATCACGAAGTTGAATCTAAACTTCGTGAACTTGCATCTAATAAGAAAGTTATAAATGCCTTTTTACATTCCAGGGGCTACCACAATACTTTTTTAAATTCTTTTTTGGGATTATTTTTATCTTTCTATCTCAGCAGAAGATTTAAAAAAATTAAATCAATCCATCAATATCAAAATATGTATGAAAAGATTATGGAAAAGATCATAAAAGATACATCAAGTGGTTTTACATATAATGGGCTTGAAAACCTTCAAGAAAATACTTCATATCTATTTATTTCAAATCATAGAGACATTACTTTAGACCCTGCGTTTTTAAACCTTGCTCTTCACAAAAATAACTTTTCTACTGTAAATATAGCTGTAGGCAGTAATCTTATGGATCAAAAGTGGGCTGCAGATCTTATGCGCCTCAATAAGAGTTTTATAATACCAAGATCTGGATCATCAAAGAGAGAAATTTATCAATCGCTCAATCTAGTTTCAGAATTCATATTTAATAAAGTAAAAGTTGAAAATGAATCTATCTGGATTGCTCAACGTGAGGGAAGGGCAAAAGATGGAAAAGATATAACAGATCCAGCAATTTTAAAAATGATCCATCTTACCAAAAGAAAAGAGTTATCTATTTCTGATTTCTTTAATCAAATGAAGGTTATTCCAGTATCTATTTCATATGAGTTTGACCCAAATGATTTGAATAAAGCTAAAGAAATTTATGAGACCGACGTAAATGGCTTTTATGAAAAAAAAGAAAATGAAGACCTTGAAAGTATATCTAGGGGAATATCAGGCTTTAAAGGATCGGTAGTATTAAATATTGGAAATGTAATGAACTTCGAATCAGACTCTTATGAGATAGTTGCTAATCAAATAACTAATGAAATATCTAATCAGTTTCATAATCATCTCACAAATAAAGATGCTTTATCTATTTTGAATGAAGATCTTAAACTTGATGACAATGAATACTTCTCAAAAAGGCTAAAAGACGAGCCAGATGAGGTAAAAAGCATTCTATTAAACCAGTATGCTAATTCTGCTAGTTAATGGCGCGCCTGGAAGGATTCGAACCTCCGACCTCTTGGTTCGTAGCCAAGCACTCTAATCCAACTGAGCTACAGGCGCATACTTGAATTATAAAACAAAGGAGCCTTTACGGCTCCTTATATTTTGTCGAAGTGATCAAAACAGGGGAAGATTCTGAATCGACTGTTAAATCATAACTAAGCAGTGTTTCTACTAGGTATATATTTTGAAACGTATTGTAAATTTTATGTTACGAAATCTTACGAGCTTTTTCTTTGAGCATAGCAGGAATGCCATCAATAATTGGATAAGCTAATTTAGATTCTTCGCAGATAAGTTCATTATTTTCTTCATCATAAACTAACTTCCCTTTGGAGACAGGACAGACCAGAATATTTAAAAGATTTTTATTTAATTTAGCCATTTAATATAGATTAATTACAAGTATAGTATTCTAATCCAAATGGTTATTTCAGAAAACAATAAAAAGATCATATATTCATTATTGGTTTTTCCATTTCCGGTAACCGGGATACCTATCCTTGTATATATTCTTCCTTTTTATGCTTCGAACTATAATCTTGGACTTTCTTTGGTGGGATTAATCTTCTTTGCTGGCAGAATTATAGACGTATTCACTGATCCCATTATGGGCGCATTGGTAGACAGATATCCATCAAGATTTGGAAAGCACAAACATTGGATTTTCTTATCGCTACCTGTTTTATGTCTAAGCGCATATTTCCTTTTTTTTCCTCAAGATGAATTTATTAGTGGTTGGTACTTGTTTATTGCTTTATTCACTCTTTACAGCGGATTTACCCTTGCCAATATAGCTCAACTTTCGTGGGCATCATTTATCGCTCCTGAATATGATGAAAGAACTAAATTATTAACATTGAGAGAAATTATTGCGATCATCGCAACATTAATTGTAATTTCTATACCTGCAGTAATAGAGATCTATGAAGGATCATTTCTTCTAAAGATCAATGCAATTGGTGTATTCGCTTTGGTTGGCATTCCTTTAACAATATTTCTTGGTCTATTTTTTTTAGATGATAAGAGGATTGCCTCAAATTACGATAACCCACTAAAATCCTTCAAGAGATTCTTTAAGAATAAGACTTTAAATAGACTGGTTTTGGCAAGCGTTCTTCTTGCTTTCGCTCAAAGCTTAACTGGCGGTTTATTTGTAATCTTTATGGACTCTATTCTTGAGCTTGGTGATTACGCATCAAGGGCTATATTTGTAAACTTTACATTTGCGGTGATAGGAATATTTTTATGGAGATATATTGGCCTAAAATTTACAAAACATTTTGCTGCATCATTATGTCTTCTATATGCAGGGATTCTATTTCTACTCCAATTTTTTGTTGTTCTTTATATAAGTGATGCAAGTGAATCAGTAAAAGCAGGAGTACTATTTTTTGTTCTGGCAATGTATGGAATATCCTTTTCAGGCGCTGCACCATTAATTATTTCTATGGTAGCTGACGTCTCGGATGCAGAGCAGGCAGAATCAGATGTTAATAAATCTGGAGCTATGTTTGCATACTACACAACAATTACCAAAGTAGGTTATACCCTTGCAGTAGCCTTTCCTTATATATTTCTTGAGAGTGTAATTGGTTTTGATATTACTTTAGGATCTGATAATTCACAATTTACCAAGAATACTCTTTTATATATGTATCACTTTATTCCAGTAATGTGTTTTTTTCTTGCTAGCTATCTTTTATCAAAACACAATATTTCACGTGAAGCTCATTCGACTATAAAAGAAAATATTAGTTAAAACATAAATATCAGTTATAATTAATATAGATTTTATGAATAAAACAAATTTAAGCGTTAACTTGAATAAGGTTGCACTTCTTAGAAATGCAAGAGGATCAGATTATCCATCATTAGTGAATTTTGCTAAATCCTGTATGGAGCATGATATTTGTGGCCTTACTCTTCATCCTAGATCAGATGAGAGACATGCTTTGTCATCAGATGTCATAGATTTAGCTACTTTATGTAAAGAAAATAATCTTGAATTTAACATTGAGGGTAACCCATTTAATAATGAAAAGGGTTCATTTAGGGGATACGAAAACTTAGTTAAAGATATAAAACCTTATCAAGCGACACTTGTTCCGGATGAAGACAATCAAATAACCTCAGATCATGGTTGGATGAGGGGAGATCATGATGAGGAATTAAAACTAATTATAGAAAGACTCCATGAAGATTGTTCATACGTAAGTATGTTTATTGATGCCAATCTCGAATCTGTAGATTATGCTTTGGAAATGGGTGTAAATGCAGTAGAAATTTATACTGGACCATATGCAAAACTTAACAAAGATGAAAGAGTTTCATACATTGAAGAAATGCATGAGATTTTCAAGTATATAAAATCAAATAATTTAAAACTCAATGCGGGTCATGACCTAAACTTAGAAAATCTTCCTGAATTAATTGATCTCAATATTATTGATGAAGTTTCAATTGGTCACGCTATAATAACTGAATCACTTATCCATGGATTGGATAATGTTCTTTCACAATATATTAAGATAATTAAATGAGCCTAGAAGAAAAACTTAAACAACAAATCAAAGAAAATCCTGTGCTTATTTATATGAAGGGCACGCCATATGAGCCAAGATGTGGTTTTTCATCAAAGACTGTTCAAGCATTAATAGATTGTGGGGCTCAATTCTCATTTGTTGATATCCTAGAAAATCAAGAAGTTAGAGCAACACTTCCTTCTGTAACTGACTGGCCAACCTTTCCTCAGGTTTTTATTTCCGGTGAGTTAATTGGAGGTTGTGACATTGTTACGCAAATGCATGAATCAGGCGAGCTTCAAAAACTTGTTGATGATGCAGTAGGCTAATCTATTTTATTTAAGATTTTACAGAAAACTTTCGCCGTAATTTCTGAATCATATGATGCTGAATGAGCCAATTCGTTTTCATAATCAAAGCCTAGCTCTTTAGCAACTCTTGCAAGCACAGTTTGACCAGTAAAAATTCCACCTATAGATACAGTATCAAAAACTGAGAAGGGGTGAAAAGGGGATCTTTTAATATTATTTCTCTTAATAGACTCATTTAAAAAACCCAAATCAAAATGAGCATTATGTCCAACAAGAATAGCTCTACTGCACTCATATTTATTCTTATGTTTATTGATGATACTAAAAAGGTCTTTTAAAGCTTCTTTTTCATCAACTGCATTTCTTAGAGGGTGATTAAGATCAATGCCGGTAAATTCGAGAGATTCCTCAGATACATTTAAACCTTCAAAAGGTATTATGTGATGCCTATGAGTGGTGCCAACTCGAAATTCTTTGTCATAATCTATGAGAGTAATAGCAATTTCCAATAGTGCATCGTTAACTGGATCAAAACCACCAGTTTCCATATCTACAACTACCGGAAGGAACTTTCTAAACTTTTCTTTCAATCAATTACGCCAAGTTTTTTTTGAAGTTTTTTATTTGAGGTTGTATATCCAAAGGGAACTCTCTCACCAGGATTTATCCTCTTAAAAGCCTCTTGGACTGCAAGTGTTGTTTCATGGAATCCACATAAAATAAGATCAAGCTTTCCTTCGTAATGATTAATATCACCTACAGCAAATATACCTTTTTTAGATGTTTCAAAAGTAGTGGTATTTACAGATATTTTTTTATCTTCTAAATCAATCTCCCAATCAAGTATTGGACCTAGTTTTTTATTTAAGCCAAAGAGGAATAGCAGTTCATCGGCTTTATGTTCAGAAATCTCTAAAGTTTCGAAGTTCTTAAGTTTAACTCCGGTTACTTTTTTGTCTCCAACTATTTCATTGATTAAGTGAGGTGTAAAAAGACTAACTTTTTCATTTTTAACTAAATCTCTCATTTCTTGTTCAGTTTTATATGCACCTCTAAACTGATCTCTTCTATGAACCAAGCTAACGTGAGAGGCGATTTTACTTAATTCCACTGTCCAATCTAAAGCAGAGTCTCCGCCACCAAAAATGAATACTTCTTTGTCTTTGTATTGATCCATATTTCTTACGGCATACGTTACTCCCTTATTGAGAAATAAATCAGGATTTTCAATATTTGCTGGTCTTCTTGGTTCAAAAGATCCAGCACCTGCTGCTATGAATATATTTTTTGTTTTAAATTTATTACCCTCATTAGTTTCTACAATCCAAAAGTCACCATCTTCTGAAATTGTTTGAACTCTTTGGGATAAATTTAAATCATAATCAAAAGGTTCTATTTGCTTTAATAGGGCATCAACATGTTCTTGTGCTGTTTGAAATGGGACTCCTGGGATATCATAGATAGGTTTTTCAGGATAAAGCTCGGCGCATTGCCCACCAGGTTTGTCTAAGTTATCGATTAATGTGCAATTTAATCCTAATAGGCCAGCTTCAAAAACTGTAAAAAGTCCTACGGGACCTGCTCCAACTATTAAAATATCCGTTTCTTTCATTATTTAACTAACTGACCTGGCTTTGCACCTTCATCTGGTGATATTAAATAAATTGATCCCTCATCATTGCTAGACGCTAAGACCATTCCTTCCGATACTCCAAATTTCATTTTCCTTGGCTCAAGATTTGCAACTAATACAACATGTCTTCCATTAAGACTCTCAGGATCATATGCACTTTTTATACCAGCAAAAACAGTTCTTTCACCAAGATCACCCACATCAAGATGTAATTTTATGAGCTTATCAGCTTCTTCTATACCTTCAGCTTTAACAATTTTAGCTACGCGAAGCTCAATCTTTGCAAAATCTTTGATATTAATTAAATTTGAATCTTCCATTTCAATTTCCTCATTTATTTTAGCTTTTTCTAATCTTTTTAATAGGGGCTTATATGGATTAATTTTTGTATCTACAAGATAATCCTTAATATTATTAAAATCATTTGTGGCACTATTATTAAATACCTCTAAAGCCTTTGATGTTATTGTTGGTAGAACAGGATTAAGCAATATTGAGATAACTCTAAAACAGTTAATTGCTGTCGATGATACCTCTACAGCCTTTTCTTCACTGGATTTCCAAGGCTCATTCTCATTAATATATTTATTAACTTCATCTGCCATCTTCATAATAATTTTTATAGATTTAGAAAGATTTAAGTTTTCATAATGCTCAATCACTTCATCGATCATTGATAGATTTTTCTCAATAAAGTCCACATCTAAGTTTGCAGAGAGATTATTACCATTCTTCTCAATAAATTTTGAAACTCTGCTAGCAATATTTAAATATTTACCGACGATATCTGAATTAATTTTTTGAATAAATTCATCTTCATTAAAATCTAGATCATCAATTGAATTATTAAACTTATCAGCAAAATAATATCTTAATAACTCACCATCATAGTTTTTAGCAAAGTCGTCTGCATTTATAAAGGTTCCATTGGATTTTGACATCTTCTCACCATCAATGGTTAAAAACCCATGAACATTAATTGACTCAGGCAAGCGAATATTTGATGACTTTAAAAGTGCTGGCCAGAATAGGGCATGAAAATAAGCAATATCTTTTCCAATAAAATGATGAATTTCATAATCAGAGCTTTCACCCCATAAATCTTTCATATCCATATTATTGTTTTCTGCCCAATTTTTTGCAGAAGCTAAATATCCAATCGGTGCATCAAGCCAAACATAAAAATATTTATCTTTCTCTCCGGGTATTTCAAATCCAAAGTATGGCTTGTCTCTTGATATATCCCATGGCTTTAACCCATCCTCAATCCATTCATTTAGTTTATTTTTTATAGGATCTTGAAGAGTTAAGTCTTTGAGATAATTCTCAAGAAAATCTTTCATTTGAGGCAAATCAAAAAACACATGCTCAGTTCTTTTTTTGGTAAGCTCAGAATTCGATAATGACGATACGGGATTTAGTAAATCATCAGGTGTATAAGTCGTGCCACAGACAGAACAACCATCACCATACTGATCTTCAGCGCCACATTTTGGACATGTACCTTTTATAAATCTATCAGATAAGAATAAACCTTCTTCTGAGTCATAAAACTGTTCAATTTCTTTTTTAAAGATTAGATTTCCTTCTTTACACTTTTGATAAATATCTTCAGCATATTTTTTGTTCTCATCAGAATGAGTAGTATAAAAATTATCAAAATTAATATTAAATCTTGAATAACTTTTTATGTGTTCCTCTCTAGTTCTTTTAATAAGCTCTTCAGGATCTATTCCAAGCTCTTTGGCTTTGAGCATGACAGGCGTTCCGTGCGTATCATCTGCACAAAAGTAGAGACATTCATTACCATTAATATTTTGGTATCTTACCCAAATATCAGTAATTACAGATTCAAGAACATGTCCAATATGTATTGAACCATTGGCATATGGCAATGCGCTTGTTACCAGAATCTTGCGTGATTTCATTTTGTGATAATTTTTAATATATTATAAGTTAATTAGATAATGACTATAAAAAAAACTATTGCAATTGCTTCAGCAAAAGGAGGAGTTGGTAAATCAACTGTTTGCTCTTTTTTAGCTACAGTTCTATCAAAGGATAGCAAAGTTGGTATTTTAGATGCAGATATTTACGGCCCTAATCAAGATATATTATTCGACATTAATGATAAAAATATCGAAGTAGATAAAAAAAATACTGACAGACCATATATACCAAAAAAAGTTGATAATATTTCACTAAACTCTTTAGGATTCTTACTCGATAAAAATGCTGCTATCTGGAGAGGGCCCATGTTGAG
>LUMQ01000139.1_pt1 | contig 37000 bp, 24 predicted proteins | sample 729621 | NCBI WGS metagenome assembly LUMQ01 (sample SAMN03860259, study PRJNA289734) | marine metagenome | biome: seawater column; feature: ocean; material: water; isolation source: Red Sea water column Station 12 - depth 25m | place: Saudi Arabia: Red Sea | collected 2011-10-15 | depth 25 m | reverse complement strand
CTCTATTATATTATATCATAAGTTTCATGAGAAGTGTTCTTTTTCTTTGTATGGAATGACAGAAGCTTATCTAAAATTCTATCAAGCACATTTTAACAATGGGTGGTTTAGTGATAAAGCTATGGTTGATATGGTTAAAGGTGTTTCTACTGGAACTGCTGGTAGGTATCCTACTATAAATAGCCATCATACTAAATTAGTAAATGAAACCGAAAAGTTGTTAAAGGAGAAAAAGACAACTACTGATCCAGGTTTAAGAAGACAACATAATCAATTATGGGAATCTGCTAAAGATGAGGTTCTTACTGATGTTGAATACAATGGTTACTACTTTTGCCCAAAAGAAGGCAAAATGCTTGATGAAACAAATACCGATTTAGGTCATGATTTGTTAAAAAAATGGGGTAGAGAAGCTAAATTAGAAACTACATTTATACAAGGAAGAAAAGAGAATAGGAAATGGAATAAAGGTAACTTTCCAAAGCCTGCTGATTATTTAGATGGTGTGTTAAAAACATACCAAAATATGATGAGCAATCCTCAAAATGTTGAACAAGAAGTTATGATGAAGATTTTACCTTGTATACCAGTAATTGAAAAGGTTATAGAAAAATACAAACAATTATAAACTAAAAAACGTATGAACGAATAGATATCCAAGGATATCGATGAAGAACACTTCGGTGTTCGTATATTTCGACATAATAAATTTATGGAGAAATATATTGAATATTTACGATTTTGCGAATGAAAAGGATAATGACAAAAAATATGACTACAAAATACTTGTATATCCAAATATCACCTATATGCGTGATTTGGAGAAGGATTCTTATGTAGTAGTTTTGCGTAATGTAATTAAAGAACTTAACAAAGTTCGTGATGATGTTCATTGGACAATAATGTCACCTGGTGATATTAAAAGCCTGACATTTGAAAATACAACGCAGATACCAATTAATTTACCATCTTATCCAAATGCGATGAGATGTCATTTTAATTACAATGAAATAAAAAGTAATCTAAGATGGAAACATACAGATTACGATGTAGTGTATTCTCATTTACCTGAACATACACTACAACTTAAAAATCTATTAGTCAATGATACTAATATAGACCCAAAGGTTGTAGGATATTGTCATTGGTATGAGGTAGATGAAAATACAAACTATAGCGAAAGGATGCTTTTACATAATTACAATGGAATGTTAAGAATGGAAGAGTGTGGTGTAAATAGTATATGGTTGAAGGAATTGGTTTTGAGTAAAGCTTGTGATATTTTTTCTGGACAAATAATACATAAGTTAGATAAAATCATTCAACCACATTATCTTGGTATAGATAAAATAAACAATGTAGAAGTTCCAACAAAAAAGAAAACGATTATCTTTAACCACAGAGATAATTACTATACAGGTTGGACATGGTTTATAGATAGTATGGATGAACTATACAAACAAAGACAAGACTTTACTGTCTATACCACACTCGCAGATTTAGATAGGCCTTACTCCAAAAGAGTAAAGATAAGTGATAGAGATGAGTACTTAGATTTTATCCGTTCAATGCATGTTGGTGTTGGAACATTTCAGAAGTATTCTGCTTGGTCAATATCAACAACTGATTCACTTAGTATGGGTGTTCCTTACATTTTACCGAACAAACTATGTTATCCTGAGATGGTTGGTAAGGATTATCCTTTACTATATGAAGGTAGAGATGAGTTCTTACAAAGACTAAACGGAGCGCTTGATGATGATGGTAGTGTGGATAAAGCTAAGGCTTATCTTAAAACAAAGATACAAGAGTTTCCTTGGGCTAGTAGAGTTCCTCAATGGTTTGATGGTTGGAACTTTTTACAACCTGATGCTTTTGATATGATTGGAGATAAAAGTGAATCATACAGTAAGATAGTAGATTTTATTCACAAAAAGAAATCGGTAACTAAAAAAGAAATCTTAGATTTTCTTGGTTGGGGTGTGAGAATATCTTTCAGCTCTTATCGTAATAGATTACGAACAGAAGATACAATAAGATTTACAAAAGATAGATATGAGGTTATATAATGGTAGTAGTAATAGTTTATAGCGAACAATTTAAAAGTAACGCAAAATCATTAAGAGATGCTGTTAAAAACAAATGGCCAGATGCTGGTGTAAACCTTATGGGTACATTTGGTAACCTTATGGGTACATTTGGTAAGTCAAATGATTTTAGTAAATATCAAATACAGTTAGGTAGAGATATTATCTACATTAGTGAATCTGTAATTGATAATGGTACAGCAATAGATTTAATTGAAGAGAGGGTATAATGAAATCATACATTTCGAGTTGGACACCTAAGGCTTTTAAAGAAGATAAAGAAGTATATTATGCTTCAAATGAAGAGGATGCCGCTTACATAGAAAGTAAGATAGGTAGTAAAGCTATGGTTATGCTTATGATATACAATGATGAAGATGATATAGAAACACAATGGTGGGAGTTTGAACCCAAAAAGGAACTGGATTATATTGGTGCAGGTAGAAAAATCACAGAAGAAATGCTTTGTTGGAACAAAAAAACAAATGGCTATGTACCCGGAAGATATCCATTTAAATTAGTAAAAAATAGTTTTAGGAGAATAAGATGAAACAACTCACAGAAAAACAAATAGTAGATAATTGGAATAAGTTAATGCAACTTATTGAGAATACATTCGAAGGAGATAGATTAAAAAAATTAAAAACAATGTATACTTACTTTGAAGATAGAATGTCAGTAGCACCTGCTAGTGGTAAGGCGGCTTATCATAATGCTATGGTAGGTGGTTATGTAGAGCATGTGCTACATGTTACAGATTGTGCTCTAAAGATAAAGAAGTTGTGGGAAGAAGATGGAGCGATGATAAACTTCACAGATGAAGAACTTATCTTTGCTGCTATGCATCACGACTTAGGTAAGGTTGGTGATTTGGATAATGACTACTACATACCACAAGACTCAGAATGGCATCGTAAGAACAGAGGTGAGATATTCAAACACAATCCTGTTCTTCAGTATATGACAGTTACAGATAGAGCTATCTTTATCCTTAACCACTTTGGTGTTAAGATGTCACAATGGGAGTACATCGGTTTAAGACTTACGGATGGTATGTATGAAGAAGCTAATAAGTCTTACTATATGTCTTATAATCCTGATTGGGGGTTGAAGTCTAATATCGCATACATCTTACATCAGGCAGATATGATGGCTACTCACATTGAGTTTGACCAATGGCAAAGACAAGATGAAGAAGTTAGTAACAAATTCAAAAAAGCAGTTGTTACAGAAGAAAAACCACAACCATCACCAAAGTTAAGTGAAAAATCACAAGACCTTTTTGATGAATTATTTGGAGAAAAGTAAATGTTTTTAGAAATAGGTCTTGTATTTATGGTTATTTTATTCGTAGCTTCCTGTTATGTAATATGGAATGTAAATACAAAGTTAGAATTTCTCGAAGATTGGATTTCTGATTTTATAATCACCATAGAAAAAGTGGAAAGAGAGTTGAAGCAGATAGATTACAGAGGTTCATTTGAGTCAGATGATGAAACAGGTGTAATCTTTCAAGAAATTAAAACAATAGTAAGTCAATTAAATAGATTCAAAGGAGAAGAACAATAATGTCAACAGCAGTTACATCAAGTATCGAAACCAAAAAACCAAAACCCGTAATTAAGAGAAGAAGAAAAAGAAAGAAGAAAGGTAAAAACTATTACTTTAATCAAGGAACTGAGAAAGCTATAATTCGTTATAACAAAACGGATGATGCTGGATTGAAAAATATTATCTATAATGAACATATAGCTAAAGCATTTGATAAGTTAGCTGAGAACATTATACACACATTTAAGTTCTATTACTTTGATGTATCTTCTGAAGAAGTAAAGCATGAGGTAGTTTCTTTTATGGTGATGAATATGCATAAGTTTAAAGAAGGTAAAGGTAAAGCGTTCTCCTACTTTAGTATCGTAGCTAAAAACTATCTTATATTACATAACAATAAGAACTATAAGATGGGTAAGATACACTCTCAGATGGATGTGTTGGATTATAAGAGAAACATTATGGGTGAATCTCAAGACTCTGAATCTGCTCAAAAAGCTACTCTATTTGTAGACGAACTACAGAGGTTTTGGGATATTAATTTAACTAATGTATTTCGTAGAGATAAAGATATTAGGGTTGCTGATTCTGTATTACATATCTTTCGTATAAAAGATAATATTGAGAATTTTAATAAAAAAGCTCTATATATACTTATCAGAGAAATGACTGGTTCAAATACTCAACATATAACTCGTATAATCAATGTTATGAAGAAATACAACAAACGATTACAACATGAGTTTGATAAGTATGGGATGGTTGATGTAAGTCACACCGGCTCCTTAGTCAACGACTAATAAGAAAGGGAGTTTTTACTCCCTTTTTTTGTGCCTCTTAATATTTATATATAACCACAAATCTATATAAATTTATCAAATGGAGTATATTATGGCTAGTGATTATGAAATATTTGAGGGTAAATCTTTGTCTGGTTTATTTAAAGATATATATGAAAACACAAAGACTAATAAAACACAATTAGAAGTTCTTATGAAAGAGGTAGTGGGTTTTATTAAAGATGGTGATACAGCGGTTCAGATAATCCCTATGTTAAAGGAGTATTTAGAAATCAATGTAAAGAATGATGACCAATTAGTAAAGGTAGCTGCTATCGTACAGAGAATTATAGCTGCTGAAAACAAAGGTGGTTCTGAAGAAGAGTTCGGTTTGTCAGAAGCTGAGAAAGAACAACTTATGGGTGCGATAGAAGATGCGGCTACTGATTTACAAAGTCACTCAGACGAAATAGAAGAAGATATGAAAAGGATAGAAAATTAATGCCATTTTTCAAAAGTAGAAAAAGTAAAAATCGTAGAACAGATGGTACGGGATTTCTAACTTACTCAGACGCTTATCAGTTAATAAAAGAAAACATCGATGAAGCTGTAGAGTTTTATGAATTAGAACCTGCTATTGTAACTCAAGTTTTACTAGACCCATCAGACTTTCCAAGAAAAGACACGCCTACTGGTAATGGTAAAATGCCAGACTACTCTTACTTAGGAACTGTCAGAGCTAGATTTGTAGAGAGTCAAGATGCTGGTGATGAGATTGATGATTACATAAAACCACTATCTCCACATATGGTAGCTTATCCTCTAATTGGTGAAGTTGTAAACATAGCTAAACATGGTAATCAGATGTACTACTATCAACCTCTAAATATGAGAAACCATGTAAATATGAATGTAGCCAATAACGTTCCTACAGACCCAAAGGTTACAGCGCAAACCACAGAACACAATAGAAACTTACTTAGTGAATATGGTGATGTTGTTATTAATGGTAGATTTGGTAATGGTATAAAATTTGGTAGCGATCCTTTCTACCAATATCCAGATATAAAAATTACAAATAGACAATCAGTACCACCACAAAAAATACAAGACGAACATTACCCACATTTACAAAACATAAACGCAGATGGTTCATCTATTTTTATTACATCAGGTCCAGCTAGAGAGGTTGATGCTTTGATACCAGCTACAACAACCTTAACAACTCCTGATGTATTGGATGGTGATATGATTACTCTTAACTCAGACAGGTTGGTTTTTAATTCTAAAAAAACAGATATACACATGTTTGCTAGAAGAAACTTAAATCTATCAGCCAATGAAGAGATAAATTTAGAATTAGGTGTAAATGCATTTGGTGGTAGAATATCATTAGGTGATGCTGAATCAACCAATCCAATGGTTTTAGGAAATCAGTTAGAAGATTTATTTGAAAAATTATTATCAGCGATATCAAGCTTTTCTAACTCTACTTCAGGAGCTACAGGAGTAGCACAGATATCAGACGCAGGAGAAGTGTTGAAAAAAGATATAGAAGATATATCCACTAATATGTTACCAAAGATACTAAGTGATACAGTTTATATAACAGAAAATCAAATGGATGAAATAACTTCTATAAACGAAGTAGAGGGTGAAGTTGAAAGACCTATTCAGGTTGCTGGAGTAAGGGGATAATTATGAGTGCTTTATCAGACAGAATCAAAAAAACAATACAATCTGTATTTGATTTACCTAGAAAAGATATAGAAGTTAAAGTAGATGCGATTGTAGCCGCAACCAGACAAGGACAATCTCAAGGACAACAAGTAAAGGATATACTACAAACCATAGAGGATGCAGAAACAGCAGTAAAAACAGTTCAAGGTTTGGTAAAGACTGCTGATTCTGTGTTGAAAAGTTTGAATGCTGCTTCTAAAATTGCAGAAGCTAGTGAGAAAGCTGCAGCTATAACAGCTGCTAATCCAGCCACAGCTGCTTCAGCTGCTGTTGCTATAGTTCAAAGATCTTTGAGAGAGAAAGTTGAAAAAGAAATCGAAGAGGGAAAAGATGCATTAAACGTAACACCAAACTTAATACAAAATTTCAATAAATTTATTACGGATACGAGAAATAAATTGAAAAAAATTAAAGCAGAACAAGAAAAGAAAAAAGCTTTGCGTGAACAAAGAAAGAGAAAATTAAATTCTTAATATTTATATATAAATAGGAGTTATCATGTCAAACACTAAAAAAATAGTAGGTTTAATTAGAGAAATAGTTAAACAAGAGGTACAAAAAGAGGTAAGAAAGATACTTATTAGTGAAGGAGCTAAGGCTATATCTAATAATGTAAATGATGTACCTAAAGTAATACCTACATCTGTTCCTCAAAAAACTAAACCTAAAGAAGTAAGTTATACTAAAAACCCTACACTAAATAAGATACTAAATGAAACCGCTCGTGGAGAAGAGTTTGAAGAGTATCCAACAATGGGTGGTGGAACATTTGATAGTACAAAAATGGCTGATGCTATGGGTTATGGTGGAATGTTAGGTAGCGCTGAAGATAAGAGGAAGATGGGAGCTTTACAAACAGCACAAGCTGCTGGTGTAGATACATCAAGTGAGGCAGTACAGAATGTGATGCAAGACTTAACAAAGGATTATAGAGGTGTAATGAACGCATTAAAAAAGAAAGATGGTAAATTGTAATGGGTGTAATTGAAAACGATTTAAATGAAGATACATATATTGGTTTAGAGTTGCCCTTAACTCATACACAAGAGGGATACTTTAGAAGAACTAAAACAGCTTTAGAACAAGCTAAATCTAATATAAGAAATCTTCTATTAACTAACAAAGGTGAAAGATTAGGCAATCCTACGTTTGGAACTAATCTATTGTCTTTAGTTTTCACACAAGAAAATACAGACCTTGAGGCTAGAGTTGAAGAAGAGATTAGAGCATCTATGGCTGAGTTTTTACCATTTATTAACATAGTGAGTATTGAAACTAATTTTTCAGAAGAAAATATGTCCACTGCTATTGTTAATTTAAGATTTACTCTTAATGTTGATACTACCTCTGAAGAAAATTTAACTTTAGATTTTTCAAATTACAATCTTGGTTAACAGGAGAAATTAAATGCCATATTCAGTAACAAAAAAATCAGTAAAGGAAGTTAGATATCTAAATAAAGATTTTTCATCTTTTAAAGATAACTTAATTGAGTTTACTAAAATATATTTTCCTCAAGCTTACAATGATTTTAATGAATCATCTCCTGGTATGATGTTTATTGAAATGGCTTCATATGTTGGAGATGTTCTTTCTTACTATATAGACAACCAATTCAAAGAAAGTTTATTATCGTTTGCTGAAGAAAAGAGAACTGTTTATAATATGGCTCAGTCATTAGGATACAAACCAAAATTATCTTCAGCTTCTACGACTGATATTGATGTTTTTCAAACAGTTCCTGCTACAGGAACTGGAACAGGAGCTAACTATGTAACTAAGCCTGATTTAAACTACGCTATGAATCTAAAAGCTGGTATGGAAATTCAGTCAGACACCGGTGTATCTTTTGTTACGACAGAAGATTGTAATTTTAAATTTTCAAGTTCTTACGATCCTATGACTATTACTGTTTACGAAAGTTCTAATAATTTACCAGTTACTTATCTATTAAAAAAAAGTGTAAGAGCTTCAAGTGGTACAGTAGCAACAGAATTTTTTACATTTAATGCAGCTGAAAAGTATAAAAGAATAGCTTTAGGAAATCGAAATGTTTTGGAGATAATTTCTTGTAAAGATAGTGATGGTAACGATTGGTATGAGGTTCCTTTTTTAGCACAAGATACTGTGTTTACAGATATGGAAAATACATCTCAAAACGACGACCAACTTTACACTTACTCTGACCAAGCTCCTTACTTACTAAAACTTTTGAAAACATCAAGAAGATTTACAACATTTATTAGAGAGGATGGTAGAACTGAAATAAGATTTGGCGCAGGAACATCAGATAGTCCTGATGAAGAGATAATTCCAAATCCAGATGAAGTCGGTTCGTCATTACCAGGTTCACCAACTTATCTAAACACGACTTTCGATCCTTCTAATTTTTTAGCAACAAAAGCTTATGGACAAGCTCCATCAAATACAGAACTAACCATTACATACAGATATGGTGGTGGTATTAATAACAACGTTAGAGCTAATAGTATTAGAAGTATTCAATCAGCTAACATAGATTTGGATGAAACAGGTTTAAGCGCAGCTTTAGCAACTACGACTAAAGCCTCTATAGCTATAAACAATCCAACACCAGCTGCTGGTGGAAGAAGTGCTGAAAGTATTGTAGAGGTAAAGAATAATGCATTAGCTTACTTTCAAACTCAACAAAGAGCGGTAACAAAAGATGATTATATAGTAAGAGTTTATGCACTACCACCTAAATATGGTAATATAGCTAAAGCTTATGTGGTTCAAGATAGTCAATTAGATAGTAAATCAGGTGCTAATTCAGATGCTCGTGTAGCCAATCCGTTAGCTCTCAATATGTATCTTTTAGGATTTGATTCAAATAAAAAATTAGTTGCAGTAAATCAGGCAGTTAAAGAAAATGTACAAACTTATCTAACACAATTTAGAATGGTAACTGATGCTGTAAATATTAAAAATGCTTTTGTAATAAATATTGGAGTTAAATTTAACATACTTACAAAGGTTGGTTATAATGCTGAAGAAGTTGTTCTTTTAGCAATACAAAGAGTAAAAGATTATTTTAACATTGATAAATGGCAAATTGGTCAACCAATTGTTTTAGCTGATTTGGCTTATCAACTATCTTTAGTAAATGGTGTATCGTCAGTTGTTCCACCTGAGGAAGATAATCCAAATGGACATCCTGTACTTATCACTAACAAATTTAAAATTAGTGGTGGATATTCAGGAAATGCTTACGATATGGTAGGTGCTACAAAAGATGGTATTGTGTATCCGTCACTAGACCCAAGTTGTTTCGAATTAAAATTTCCAAATACTGATATCGAAGGTAGAGTAATTGGTAGTACATCAGGAGGTAACTAATGCATTATTTTGTTTTTCCAGAAATAGATACAACTATATATCAAGCAACGGGTAGTGGTAACGCAGGTAAGGATGAGATTTTAGAGGTTCAAAAAACTATGAGTACCTCTGGCGGTAATGTAAAAGTTTCTCGTATACTTATCAAATTTGATTTAAGTGATATACAATCATCAATAAATAATGGAACTATATCATCAGATAGAAAATTTTATCTAAATATGTATGATGCTGGTTCTGAAGCTCTAAAAGTTAGTCAATCATTATGGGCTTATCCAATAAGTCAGAGTTGGGTTGAGGGACAAGGTACAGCAGATGACAATCCAATCACAACAGAGGGCGCTAGTTGGCAGTATAGAGATGGACAAATTTTAAAGACACCTTGGAGTGGTTCAGCTACTGAGGCTGATGGTGGTGGTGGTTGGCATACCGAAGTTTACTCTTCTCAATCATTCGTATACGAAGATACAGATATGAGAATGGATGTGACTCCTATTATGAATAAATGGTTAGATGGTACATATCCTAATCATGGGTTTATAGTAAAGAGAAGTGGTAGTTTTGAGAACATAAATACTAATGAGGATGAGGGTAGTTCAGAAAAACTTGGAAACTTTAAGTTTTTCTCAAGACAAACCAATACAATATATCCGCCAAAATTAGAGGTTGAGTGGTATGATACTAAATGGGGTACAGGTTCATTAAGTGGTTTAGATTCAACTGAGTTAGAAGACTTACAAGTTTATATGAAGAATTTAAGACCAGAGTACAAAGAAAGTTCTAAGGTAAAGTTTAGATTGTGTGGTAGAGGCAGATATCCAACAAAGTCTTACTCAAATACATCTTCGGAATATCTAACACAAAAGTATTTACCGAGTGGTAGTAAAGAAAACATTGGTGGTGATGGTGCTTACTATTCAGTATTAGATAGTCAAACCGATGATGTTATAATACCATTTGGTACTGGCTCTCTGATAAGTTGTGATTCAACAGGAAACTATTTTAATCTATGGATGAATGGATTACAAGCAGAGAGATATTACAAATTTTGTTTTAGGGTTGTAAGCGGTAGTAACACAACAGAAGAAACCATACAACATTTCGATGATGATTACACATTTAAAGTAGTGAGATAGAAAATGCCTTATACACAAGAGGAATTGAAAAACCTAACATTTTATCAAAATTTAATTGATGAAGATGAACAACAATATTTACAGAATAAAGCATCTTTAGAGTTAAGAGCTGGTATTTCTGGTTCTGCTAATCAAGGTAATTTACTAAGAGATGAATCTAATACGATTCTTCTTTTTGAAGACCCTTACAAAAATCAATTACAAGAAGATGAGTCTTCAAAGATAGTTCACGATTTAAAAGTAAACAAACTGAAAACAAATGATTCTATAAATGAAATATTAAATAGACAATTTAGAGAGTTATAATGGCTAGTAAATTAAATGAAAGAGATAAAGCACTTTTAGATGGTAATCTTTTTGATATCGTTGGTAATAAACCGTATGAAAATGGTAAGTGGGGAACTCAAGAAAAAGATTTTGTTTACTTAGAAGTACTTGATACAAACGGAAATTTAATAGAGTACACAAATTTACCTGTTTCACAGTTTATAGTTAATACATCCAATGACAACATAGAGTTTTATCCCGGTTCACATATAAGAAGTTTAGGTTTTGAAAGTGGGACATTTACAGTAAGATATAACTTTCTTAGAAAATTAGCTGGTGATGAATCAGCAGTTTTACTTCACACTTTAGATAAAAACGATACTAAAATTGGAGATGTTTACACTAACACTAACAAACTACACATAACAGATGATGGTGTAGTTTACAATGTAACTGAACAGGAATTTAAAGACAGTCCATCTACTGCCGAACAATTAGCGGTTGAAGACTTAAAATATCAGATTGATGAGATATCTCCTAGTAGAACTGAGGTAAGATTAAGAGCAAAGAATATAAACAGCTCTTACATAGATGAGTTTGTAAATATTCAAACAAAGAATAAATACGAAAGTGTTTTATCTCAAATAAGTTTTGTGGGTGGTAATCCATATGAATCTTTAACATTAACTCTTACACCTGAGGATAATGGTTTTTTGTTTACTCAACAGATGGTAAATGGTACTTTGACTTTACCAGATGTTTACAAGGTAGATGAGATAGAAACTCCGGTTAGGTCTGATTTAAACCTTATTTCAAATTCAGCATTAGAAAACTTAGAATTAGATAATAATAGCAACATAAAATTTTATGGTGACAGAAAAGGGTGGGATCCTGAATTACATGAAGACGCAGTAAAAGCTATTGATTGGGAACTAGGTTTCAGAAGTAACACCCAATTTGGAAGTGGTGGAATATGGGAAGGCACGGAACATTTAGGTTACCACGCAAAGATTGTACAAAAGGAAGGTATAGCTGGTGGTAATTGTATAAAATTTACAGATAACAATAATATATTTGAATCCTCTCCAGAATGGCCAACAGGATATCCTTACAGACTACAACTTATAGGTCAGTATGGTTTACCAAAACTTAGTGGACAAGGTGCAAAACCTGGTGACTTCATAAACATAAAGATGGACATAAAGAGTACAGTAGCAAATAAAGGAGTATCAACTGCAGTTGCTTATGCTGGTGGACTTTTAACAGAGGAACAACCGACTAGTCCACCAGATGGTTATTTTGATCCTGCTAATCCTGCTCCTATAGAAGCAATACCTAGCAGTCCACCAGATGGTTACTCTTCAAATTCAGAAGCAAATGCATCTGCGATAGAACCAAAACCTGGCTCAACTATAATTCAAATTTTAACAGATAATCCTGATTTAGTACCTACTGGATTTGGAAAATTCGGAGGTCCTGCTGGTATAATACCAGCAGAGGTAGGAGACACCACCGCAAATACAAACCTTAATGGAGAGGGAGCTTGGAAAATAGCCAGTATATTAGACGATGGTGGTATATTTTACAATTGGGCTCCTAATGGAGAGGACAACTTACTAGTAGGAACATTAAGCACAGAAGGAGAATGGACTTGGGATGGTTATGCGTGGAATCCGTCACCGGATTTTGCTAATAGCCCAACACCACCTGCAGGAGTTGCAAATAACCCTAACGCCGTAAATCATCATCCGTATTTACTAAAAGATTCACCTGAAAAGTATGTTGGTAATTCATTTTACCCAAGACAAACGTACAGAGGTCAGAATAGAGGTTGGCAAACAGGTACATTTCTATGGGATGAAGAGGAAAGTATTGTAAGAGGTTCTGATAGTTCAGAATATAAAACTACAACTATGCTTGTCAAAGATGATTTAATTTGGTTTACAGATTTTACAAGAGGCGGTCAAGATAATAAAGCTATAGTGGTTAAAGATTTTGATACTTTTTTTCCTAACATAAGAAAGCAGATAATTGATACCGATACCAATAAATCTTTATATGATGATATATTTGAAAATGGTTTTATACAGTCTGTAACAAGAGGTGACAATAAAGATTTTGCAATATTCTACAATAATGGAGATACTAATGATGATGGTTCTGCAACTTCTGATTCTAATAAGTGGTTTATCTTAGATAAAGATGATGACAGTTACAATTTAAGAGAAGAAGATGGTAATTCAGTTTTTCTTCTGTCCGATATAAACAACGCATTAAACGATGTCGTTGTTGAAGAACCTAATAGATTTGAGGTGTGTTTTGGTGCTAATAGTTCGGGTTTTGTTGGTGGTGACATATTCTGCTTTTTCACATCAGACCAAGTCTATATAGTTAATAAATCAGAACCTAATGAATTGTTTGGCATAACATTTGACCAAATTGATTCATATGGTAGTAATGGTGCTTTATTTAAGGGTTTAGGACAAAACCTTTTTCCTCATGTTTTTATTGGTCGGGGTGGAGAACACAATAATGGTAGAACAAACCAATTTTTAGCTATAACCCAAGATGCTGGTTTGTTTGATAGAGTATACAAAACTACAGGAACAGAAGGAGCATCTTTTGATGGTATCGAAGATTATTTTTATCAATGTGGAGAGGTTGGTACTGGTGGAGATCCTTTAAGTTATGGTGTTAGAAATCCAGGTGCCACTAACTATGGTAGATTAAATGACGATGGTAGTATCACACCAACGGATGAGCCATTATATGATAACGGAACAGCTGTATTTGATTTTGATATAAATCCTTTACAGATAGGTGTTGAGAGTGAAGAACGTTTGTGGAAATGGGATGGTTATGAATGGATTGATAATGGATTAATGCCACCAAGGTATGATTATCAAGAGACTGGCAGAATTACAGTAGCACCGACTGAAGCTGGTGTATGGGAAACAATAGAGGTTAGTTTTGTAGTGCCAGCTGATTGGACAGTTGACCAACCTTGGAACTTTTGGTTATATGGAAATGGAAGACAGATAGAAGGTGCAGAGAGGCAACAAGGTATAGTATGGGTTGACAATGTTTTCATTGATATTACATACAAAGAACAATCAGAAACAAGAGATGTTTTACGACCTTATCAAGCTCAAATCACATCTGTAAGTTCAGACGGATTGACGATACAGGTAGATAAAAATTATACAGAAGTAGCCATAGAAGAAGGACAACAAGATATTAACGAAACTATCGATGGGTTTCAACCTCCTGAACTACCAGAATCATTCAACAACTTTTTCGTAACCTACTTTAATTTAAATCCTAAAGATTTAAGAACATATTTAAAATTTGATAATCAAATGTTTTTAACAACTAATTTCAAACAAGATGTCATATCAGTTACGGAATATCCAAATTCAATAGTTTACAAAATGTACGAACCATTACCACCAAACTTTCAAAAGTTTGATGAGTGTATAGTTGTTAAAGAGATGGCTAATCCTTTAGAAGAAACAATAAATATTATTGATTTTATTCCTGAAGAAGAACCAAGATTAGTTTTAAAATCGCCTGATTTAAATAATGCAGAAAGTCCTGTAAAAGTAAGAACATCTCAGTATAAAACAGAATCTGATATTTTTACTGTGGATAGTGATATATCAAATGAATTAAGAAATGAATTTTTAAGTCAAAGTTTAGATAGTGTAGAAATAAATACAGATTACTCTCGTTATGAAAATTTTGTAAACTTTAGTTCTATAGAGAGAAGGATTAGAAATTTTAAATTAAAATTAGAAAATATAGAAAGTTATAAAGTAAGCAGTGCTTCTTATGTTGGTGTTAGTGGTTCCGCTCATGATTTAAAATTTTACGATTCTAAAATAAAAGAAACTAAAAATACTTTGGATAGCTTTGAAAGGTATATGTACTTTGAAAGCTCTTCTTACCAAAGTGGTTCATTAGGACAGTTTTACGATAATTCTTGGCCTAAAACAAGCGGAAACGGAACTGCATTAAATCCATATGTTTTAGCAGATACAACCTCTGCGCAAGCTAGTGTTTGGTTTAATAATGCTATAACATCAGCATCTTCATATGACAACGAAAATAATAATAAACTAAGCAACCTACTACCAGAACATATAAAGTTTGATGAAAGTAATAAAGATTATTTAGTATTTACAGATATGATTGGTCAACATTTTGATGATATATGGGAATACATAAATGCTCTATCAGACACATATGATAGGAGAGATAAATTAGATGAGGGTTTATCAAAAGATTTACTCTACAATGTAGCTCAATCTTTAGGTTGGAATTTAAACGATGGTAAAGATTTAATAGATTTGCCGAGATTTGCATTAGGAAAAGAAGTAAGTGGTTCTTCCTTTTCAGATTATTCAACGGTAGCTGAAAAAGATATATCAAGAGAAATTTGGGGTAGGATAGTAAATAACATGCCTTTCTTCTTAAAGAATAAAGGTACTGTAAGAGCTTTGAAGGGTTTAATAAATATTTATGGTATACCATCAACTATTTTAAGAGTGAAAGAATATGGAGGACCAGATGTTCCTGATAACGAAACTCCACAATTTGAAATAACAAGAAAATTTACAAAAGCCTTAGATTTTAGAGGTGGACAATTTGTAAGAACTAGTTGGGTTAATGATGGTTCTACAAGTAGAAAACCAGATACGATAGAGTTTAGGTTCAGAGCTGCTACAGGTTCTAACCAAATACTTATAGAAAAAGAAGATGTTAATAATCAAGACTTTTTTATTAGACTAAAAGACAATGGTTCTACAGACAATCGTGGTTTTGTATCTTTTATGTTATCTGGCTCAAAGGTAGGAGTTGATGAGGGACAATATAAAGAGATAGTTTCTAACGAACTTCCAATATATGATGGAGATTTTTACTCAGTAATGGTTAGGAGATTAGTAGGTAGTGATGCAACTCCTGTTTCACAATCATACGAACTCAATGTAGGTAAGTATGACTCAAGTAGAAGTAAAATAAATTTATATAGCACAACCACAATGGATGTTACCCAAGCTGCTTCATCCTCATTTAATAATGCTTGGACAGGAAGTGGTAATATCTATATTGGTGGTAGTGGTAGTGCAGCAGATGTGGGGGTTCAGTTTAGTGGTTCTATTATGGAGTATCGTCATTGGACAGAGATACTAAATACAGGTTCATTTAAAAATCACATAGCTAATCCAAAAGCTTATGATGGTAATAGTGTTTCTTCATCTTATGAAAATTTAATTTTACGATACTCAATGAATGATAATAAAGATTTAAATTCTGATACGGCTGGTATTCGTGATGTAAGTTCAAATCAAACCACGACATTATCAGGCTCACATAGTGGGTTTACAGGAAATTTCTTTAGAAATGTAGTTGATGAACAAAAAACTAATATACCAAGTATTGGTGGATTGAGAAGAACAACTAATAAGGTTAGGATAGAAGATAATTCCATAAAAGGTGGTCAGACATTGAATCCAGATAGAAGAGCTACAAATAGTGCGTATGATTCTGCACCAAATGACTCTAACAAAGTTGGTATATGGTTTGCTCCTACCGATGTTATTAATAATGACATAATAAACTCTGTGGGTGATTTAAACTTTGAAAACTTTTTAGGTGACCCGAGAGACAAAGAAGAACTATCTTACAGAGGTTTAAATCATGTAGCTGATAATTATTGGAAAAAGTATACTGCTCCAAACAACTTTTGGGATTATATAAGATTAATGAAATACTACGACCAGTCTTTATACCCACAGTTAAAAAAATTAATACCTGCTAGAGCTAAACCAGATATAGGTTTACTAATAGAACCTAATATATTTGAAAGACCAAAGGTTATTTTAGGAAAAAAACCTACTGCTGAAAATAAATTTTACAGCTCTTCCATAGATGTTACCAAAGAAGTAATAACTATAACTGGTTCGTATAATGATGGTCCTTCAGTAACAAACTATGAAGCATATACTGGTAAAGTAAATGTGTTTAGTTATGAAACAGGTTCATCAGTTGTTTCTACAAGTGGTGTTAATCTACTAAAAGAAGCTAGTGGTTCAGAGATAAGAGATTCTTTTATGGATAGAAGTATCTGGCAAAGATTAGGTGAAGGTGATTACTCTAATGTTACAATGTCTTTTGGAGACACTTTAGAGGGAGTCAAAGGTGGAGTACAAAGTATTGTTAGTGGTTCAAGAATATATGGAGTTAATCAATCAACAGAAAACTTCTTTACATCTTCTAATGACGCTATTAATTTCAAACCGAACTCATCTTCGTTTAAAAATACAGATTTAGATAACTTTGTTCACTTACCACAAGCTCTTAGAAATTCATTTTATGAGGGTGTAAAAAATACAAACAAAAGCACTGTAGATGGTAAATCTGTAATAGAGGTAATTATATCAGCACCAACCAAACTTGTAACAACTGAAGAAGGTGAATCCACACTAACAACAGGCGATGGTATAGTGCCAGATTTTAAGGAAGATGGTAAAGATGAAAAACAATTGATGGAGACATTTGAAGAAGGTAGGTTAAGAATTAAAAAGAAAAAGAGAGGGCTCAAAGGAAAAAAGAAAAAAATTCAAACAGACCAAGATAGAAAAAAAGAAATGAAATTAGAAAAGATTAAAACTAAAAAAAGTAAAGGTGAATTGATTGTCGAAAATGATGCCAGCGGTAAACCAATACTAGCTCAAGAATTTAGACAACAGACACCTATTGAAGAATCCAATGATGGTAAAGATGATGGTGTTCTAAATAACGAAAAATAATAATAAAAATTTGATATTGTGATATTTATATATGAATCACATTTATATCAAGTACAAATACAATAGGAGTAAATTATGGGATTTCTTAATAATACTACCGTAACTGTAGACGCTATTTTAACAAAAAAGGGTCGTGAGTTACTAGCGCAAGGTACAGAAGCATTTAATATTACAAAGTTTGCATTAGCAGACGATGAAGTGGATTATAATCTATTTGATGTCACACATCCAAATGGAAGTGATTTTTTTGGAAAGGTTATTGAAAATATGCCTCTTTTAGAAGCTATACCTGATGAAAATCATGTGATGAGATATAAACTCATAACTCTTCCTAAAAATACAAGTAAAATGCCAGTAATAAACTCTTCAGTACCATCGATAATATTTGAAGCTGATGGAGGAATACAACAACCTGATAGAATAGTTACAGCAACAACTGCTAATGTATCCGATAGTTCATACACTTTTATATTACACGACCAATCAGTATGTACGATGACTATAAATGAAGGAGCTGGAAGTGGTGTTGGCGCTACTACACCATTTTTCTTAGGTGATGACGATGTACCTAATAGTAAAACATTGGTTGCTAAATCTGTAAACATTGGTAATGGTCAACCTGTTAACACAGAAAAAGCTACTCAATTAACTATTATTGGTAATGATACAGGTGCCACAACTTCAATAACAATTACTAATAATGTAACACTAGCCGCTGTGTTTGGCGAATAACCAGGAGTAAAAAATGGCAATTTATAAAGATTTTAATATACAACCTGAAAATAGTTTAGCTTCTAGCGATGTAGTGACTAATGTTAGAGATATTGTTTCTTCAGGAATGTGGGCTGATGGAGCTGGTACTCTAACATCTTACTTCACATCGTCAACTCAGTCTGGTTCATCAGCTGCTTACTATTTAGATGTTTATTCAGCTAATCCACAATCAGACTCAACCGCTAAACCACAATTTTCTGTGGCTTACGGACATTTTAATGGTAGTGGTTCTGCTGGAACACCGGGTATTGATGGTAACAGAGCATCAGCTGCTATATACAGACAATTATCAAATACATTGTTAGGACCAACTGAAGAAAAGTTTACATTTGCTGGTAGTGGTGATAATACAACTCCTGAATATGTTTACGCTATATCAATAGCTAGACAGCAACTTCGTGAAAAGATGGATCCAGGTAATTGGGAACTACACTTGAGTGCTAGTGGAGTTGCACCAGGAGGTGGTGAATCCATAATAAAACTAATAGATGATAGTGGAGCTACAACAAACCCAACTGTAAATCAAGGTGGTAGGGTATTTAATATTGTTAGTGGTTCTATAGCATCAGGTACTGCAGTAACAAATACAACAGCGGCTGCTCAACCAGGTGGTGCTTATGGATTATTTTATCCAGACTTAGGTATATTAGTATTAAACGGACCTGTGCTAAACGCTTCTGCTTCTCTATCAACAGTAACAACATCTAATACAGAGGGTGGTAATGTTGGTAGGATTTACAAGTCAATAAGAAGTTCAAATAAGTTTCAGGCTCGTAGAGAAGAGGTAATTACTTCACAACATTATTTTTGTAGAGTTCCTAATAAGGAGTTTAACTTTAGTTCTAATCCAACTTTCACATCAGGTTCAAAAGGAGATTTTACTGTAGGAACTTTCTTTAAGAATCCTAAAACCTTTATTACCCAAGTAGGATTATATAATGATAATAATGAACTACTGGCTATAGCTAAGTTAAGTAAACCATTACTGAAATCTTACTCGAAAGAGGCTATTATCAAAGTTAAACTAGATTTCTAAGCTTGGGAGATATAGGTCATGTTTAAGAGACTCGACCCAAGAGACATCAATATAACACCTTTCAAGGCTTATAAAGAGTTCACTGTAACTAATGTTGATAGTGGTAGTGGTGTTTATGGTTTTAGAGCTATAAGTGCAAGTGCACATAATTTCAATCCAGAAACAGCACCGAAAACAACCTTTGGTTCTGCTAGCTTCTATCAAATGCCAACTTGGTTTACGATTAACAATCTTTACTACAGAGATACAGAGAATAACTATAACAACTTTGGACAGAATAATGGTAAACAATATAGATTATTACAACCATCAGCTTCTATAATTTCAGTATCTAAAGATTTGTATGGAGAAAGAATAAGGCCGGGTTCAGTAACTTTAAGTGATGATAGTGGAGCTTCTACATTAACAATCAAAGACGATGGAAACGGAAACTTATACGATAATGCTTTTTCATCAAGTTTTGCTGAGTTTGCAGCTGGTAAGTTTTCTAATTCTAATTTTGTAAAATCAACAGGAAGTTTTGTTGGTAATATATTTTATGAACAAGGAGTTTTAGTGTTTACCAATACAGGTTCAAGATTTGTAAATATTGGAACCGGTACGGGAACGGATGGATTCAGTCTAAGGTATAAATCACAAATAACAATAAGAGAACATTCTTACACTTGTATTATAGGTGAAGGTGAATACAATCAAACTTTGAATATATCTGCTACAAAAGAAAGAAGCGGTAGTATTAGTGTATCGGGCTCACATAGTTGGAGATTATTTCCACCTGGTCATGCTACTGCCAAATCAGGTTCTTACAAACATTACTATCGACAAGCAACCACATATAACAATTTTGTAACTCATTCTGATTTTCAACCTTATATCACTAAAGTTGGTTTATATAATGATTTTAATGAGTTAGTTGCCGTAGGACAACTTTCACATCCTGTAAAGAATGATGACGAATTATCTATAGGAATAAATGTGAGGTTTGACGCATAATGGGTAAGTTCAAAAAAATAATGGAAGTATCTTCCAACATAGGCGGATATGGTGCTGATGAGGGTGAACCAGATACAGGTTTTATCAGAGGTGATAAGAAAAGAGTATTGGGTGGATTAGCTGGTAAACCTGAACCTTGGTTTGAAAGAGGTGGATATGAGCAGGTTGAATTTCCTAAAGCTGATTACATTTACGGAAAAGGTGAAGACGAAGATTACGCTGTAATCAAAACCGCTTATATCAATCAGATAAATAAGGACTTTGAAGCGCATTTTGATAGTTGGGAAAATTGGATAGCTGATGAAGATTTTGAACCACAAAACACACAGATAAATGATTCTAAATATAGAAAGGTTATGAACAATTTACTGTTAGAGAGAGTAGATTACTTTGATACAGCACAACAATTAGTAAAACAATATGGACTAAAATCAAGAGTAAAATTTACAAGTGGTAGTCAGATGGCAGAGTATATTCCTGAAACTGATACAATAACTCTTAGAAGGTCATATCCATCTATAAAAGAATTTTTATTAACTGTATTACATGAAATCAAACACGCACTAGATGCTAAAAGGTTAGGCGTAAGAAAATTTATAAAGAAATATACTCAAGCTGGAACTATGGCTCAATATAGAGGATTAGATCCACATGATGATAATAGATGGGAAGAAAAAGCAGAAAAGTTTGCTAGAAGAGAATTATTTAGGTGGATGTAAAAAAAAATCGTATAATACTTTTTTTCTGTATATATATTATTAATGTTAACATTTAATTTGGTTGTAAAAAATCTAAGGTTTTTTAATAAACTCTCTTTGCCCTGTTTTACAACTTTTTAATTAAATATTAATAATTAAACTAAAAGCAATTAAGCTATTAAGCAATAAGCAATTACTATATAAGTTATGAAATCAAGAAGTGCCAAGAACAAAGGTAAGAGACTTCAGAATAAAGTCAGAGACCTTTTATTAGAAACATTCCGTTCAGCAATTATGGGTGAACAAGGTGAGGATATCAAACTATCGCCAGCTGCTCGTAAACTCATTCCCTACTCATTTGAATGTAAGAATCAAGAATCATTAAACATATGGTCATCCCTACAACAAGCTGAAGAAAATAGTGGTGATTACGATCCTGTCTTGATATTTAAAAGAAACAGAAGTAAAACTTATGCTGTTATTAACATAGAAAAATTCATAGAACTAATAAATGAGAATAATAAATCTTCTAAGTAGAGTTATAGGAAATACAGGCAGACGACTCAAAAAATCAAATGAGTATATGTTTTGGTCACCATTCATATCACATCATAAACCTAAACTACAGATAAATGTACAAACACAGAAATGGCATTGTTGGGTATCCAATCAAGGTGGTCACAATCTATTTCAGTTATTCAAGAAATTAAAAGCAAGTAAAGAACACTTTGATGAACTTGTAGAATTAGTTGGTGATAAAAAGTATGTAAGAAAAAATACAAACAAAGAAGATAAGAAGATTGTAAGACTGCCAAATGAGTTCAAACCTCTTTGGTTAGATGGTAATAGTATTATAAGAAAACATGCAATAGTCTATCTTAAAAATAGAGGAATAACATTGATTGATGTAATCAGATATGGTATGGGTTATTGTGAAGAGGGATTGTATGCTAATAGGATAATAGTTCCATCTTACAGTTCGGATGGTGAACTTAACTACTTTGTTGGTAGGGATATCTATGAGGGTGGTATGAAGTATAAAAATCCTCCTGTATCTAAAGATGTGATAGGATTAGATTTATTTATCAATTGGAATGAACCAATCGTTTTATGTGAGGGTGTTTTTGACGCTATAGCAATCAGAAGAAATGCTATTCCTCTTTTTGGTAAAACAATACCAAAATCATTAATGAAGAAAATTTACGAAAAACAAGTTAAACAGATATATATATTATTAGATAGTGATGCTATTATGGATTCGATAAAGATGACGGATAGTTTGATGAAAAATGGCATCGATGTCTATTACGTTAATCTCTCAGAGGAAGACCCATCTGATATGGGATTTAAGAAAGTTATAAATCTCATAAAGGAAACAAAACAAACTTCTTTTTCTGATTTGATGAGGATGAAACTAAATGGCAAAACAAAAAAATATATGGAAATTTAATGACGAAGAGTGGAAAGCTCATATAGATGATAAAGACCTATTTGAGAAAGTAAAGAAAAAATTTGATTTGGGAAAGTCCATCACTATTTATTATGAAAGTGGCAGTTTATCCGAAGAAACTTCTTGGGATATAATAGTACCAAATAACAAAATCAATGAAGTAAAAAAATTCATAAAGGATAATACTTGATTAAAGAAAATGTTGTTAAAGTACCTTTTCGTAAACTAAAATACATACATCATATATCTGATATTCAAATCAGAAATCTAAAGCGACATAAAGAATATGAGGAAGTATTTGAGCGTACTTATGAAGAGGTAAGAAAACATAAAGATAATGCCGTAGTCTATATTGGTGGAGATATAGCTCATTCAAAAACCGAAATGTCGCCTGAATTAGTCGACCAGCTTTCTCGTCTATTTAAGAACCTATCTGATATATGTCCTACGATACTAATCGCAGGTAATCACGATTGTAACTTAAATAATATATCGAGAATGGATGTTCTTACGCCGATTGTAAACAACCTACAACATCCTAATTTACATTACCTCAAGCGTAGTGGAGTCTACAAATGTGCTGATGTGAAGTTTGTCGTATGGGATGTATGGGAAAAAGAAGATGATTATATTGAAGCTAAAGACTTTAAGGGTGATACAAAGATAGTTCTCTTTCATGGAACAGTTGATAAATCAGAAACGGACTTAGGTTTCAAACTGCCATCTGATGTAAATATATCTAAGTTCAAAGGTTATGACTTGGGATTGCTTGGTGACATCCACAAACGACAGCATCTCAATAAAAAGGAAACCATATCATATTGTGGTTCTCTGGTTCAACAAAATCATGGAGAAGGGTTGAGCCACGGTTACTTATTGTGGGATGTTCCTAAGAGAAAGTCTGAGTATATTGAAATACCAAATGACTACGGCTATTATACTATTGATATCGACAATGGTAAAGTACCAGATTGTCCTGATATTCCGAAGAAAGCTCGTCTAAGAGTTAGAGTATCTAATACAAAACCATCTGAACTAAAGAAGGCTATGAGTCTGATTCATAGTAAGTATGGGATTAAAGAGGTTACAGTCACAAAAACAGATTCTATCTTCTCTAACGAAAAAGTAAGAGGACAAAGGATTGCAGTCGGTAATATTAGGGAGTCTGATTATCAGTATGGATTAATAGAAGAGTATCTAAAACAAAACCATTTTGTAGACGATGAAACCTTAATAGAGATAAAGAAGATAAACGAAGAACTAAATGGTAGATTACCTGAAGATAATGTAAATAGAGGAGTTGTTTGGAAACTGAAGAAGTTTGAGTTTGATAATATGTTTAGTTATGGAGAAAACAATGTTGTTGACTTTACCAAACTAAGTGGTATCATCGGAATGTTTGCACCAAACGCTAGTGGTAAGTCTTCCCTATTGGATGCTGTATCATTCTGTCTATTCGATACTTCATCTCGTGCTTACAGAGCAGTAAATGTTCTAAACAACAAAAAGAATGATTTCTATTGTAAAGCAACATTAGAAGTTGAGGGTGTGGACTACTTCATAGAAAGATTTGGTAAGAGACATAAGAATGGTCATGTAAAGGTAAATGTTGATTTCTACAGTTATGATGATGCTGGTGAAAAGATATCTTTTAATGGTGACCAAAGAAGAACTACTCAGTTAAACATTCGTAAACTAATTGGTACATACGAAGACTTTGTGATGACTGCTCTTTCATTACAAACAAACTCTACAGTGTTTATAGATAAAACACAAAAAGAAAGAAAAGAGTTATTAGCTCAGTTTATGGGTATCGGTGTTTTTGACCAGCTATTTACTTTAGCTAGTGAGGAGATACATGATGTACATGCTCTACTAAAATCTTTTAGGGATAATAACTATGATACTGATTTAGCAAGTATAAAAGAAAGTCTAACTAAGTTTAGAAAAGAGTCAAGAGAGTTTACGACAAATAAAAAAGATATGATTGAGAAGAAGAAAGAAACGGATAAAAAAATTATATCTCTTACAAAGAAGCTTAGAAAGGTTGATGAGAACTTAGAGAGCTTAGATGACTTAGAAGAAAGAAAGTCGTCTCTTAATAATAGTCTAGCTACTACAGATGAAAAGTTTGGTAAGATGAAAACTCTCTCTGAACAATATAAGGTAGAAGAAACTGAACTAACCGAAAAGATAAATATATTCAAAGAGAATGAGGTAGACAAGAAGTTTGCACAATTTGAACAATACACACTAGAAAAAAGAAACAATCAAATTGAGATAGACAAATTAAAGATAGAAGTTCAGAATAAGTTAGATAAGATTGAGAAGCTTGGTAATTTAGAGTATGATACTAACTGTTCTTTTTGTATGGATAATCCTTTTACATTAGATGCTATGCAAACGAAAAAAAGACTGAATGAAGATAAAAATTTAGCTGATAAATTTGTAAAAAAGTCTGATGAGTTGGAAAGTATCATAAGTGGATTATCACATATTACTGCCCACAAACAACAGATGGATGAATGTATAGAAAGTTTTAATCTCTTAACATCTAATATCAGTAAAGTAGATAGTGAACAGAAACTTACTAGGGAAAGAAAGAAGAATCTTATCAATCAGTTAGCTATAGTAGAAGATAAGATTAATCTCTATCACGAACAAGAAAAAGATATTATGTATAATAAAGACTTACATAATTCTATTGATTCCAACCAAAACGAATCTGATAGATTAGAGATTGAAATAGAAGATGTGGATAAGAAACTACAAACAGTCAATGGTGAGATAAAGGTACTAGAAACAAATCGTAGAAACATAATGACCAACATTAAAAAGGTAGAAGAGTTGGAAGGTAAGTATGCTGCTTATCAATATTATATGGATGCTATCAAACGAGATGGTATACCTTACGAACTAATATCAAAAGCTCTACCAACTATCGAAGGTGCTGTAAATGATATTTTAGCACAGATTGTAGACTTCTCTATGATATTGGAAATGGATGGTAAGAATGTAAATTGTTATATTGTATATGATGATGATAATGTCTGGCCTCTTGAGTTGAGTAGTGGTATGGAAAGATTCATATCTTCATTAGCTATGCGTGTAGGATTGATAAATGTATCCAACCTACCAGCTGCTAACTTTCTAGCTATCGATGAGGGTTGGGGAACAATGGATAGTGATAACCTAAACTCAGTATATAATCTGTTTCAGTTCCTAAAATCACAATTTCAGTTTACGATGATTGTATCTCATATAGATTCTATGAGAGATGCTGTTGATACCTTATTGGAAATCAAAAAGGAAGATAAGTTCTCTAACGTATTTTTTGACTAGATAAAAGATTCTTAGGTTTACTACCACCTCTCTTCAAACTCAATATATGTTGGTTAAGTACAGCACTCATAGTGGTGCTTTCTTCTTTAGCGTATACCCTAAACCAATCCATAAGGCTTTCTTCTATTGTAAAAGAATATTTCTTTTTCATACCGATAATCTCCATACTTTGTACATATAATAAATATTAAAATAATTAAGTTATGATATTTATTATCGATATCAAATTATAGGAAAATCATTAATGAGCATCGTAAAAAGATTCAATAGATTACTTGGACTTGAAAAAATAGATGTATTGGTAGATGATAAGGATAAATCTAGACACATCGTAATTACCGATATACCTGAAAGTTTACCTCAAGGTAAGAGTTCTTTTCTCATAGAAGTTTCACCTTACATGAGAAAAGGTATAGAGCTTCAGATAGACTTTATTGATTCAAGAGGAAATAGTATTTATGTTGAGCCCGTATCTAACTACTTAGAAGGAACCTCAAGAACCGTATCGGTTGAGGTTTATAGTACAACAGCACCTGGTGTTGCTACAATGATAATAGTAGGTGAGTTAGAAGGTTTACCATTAGATTCTGGTAACTTTAGTGAAACCGAAGATATACCTGATGAGTTCAAAGGAGTCTACAATGTAAGACTTACCAAAGAGGTAATCATAAACTCAGCAGAAATAAATGTTCAACCTATAAAGTTCTATTCATCTCCAAGACTAACAGCTGTAGAGAAAAGATTTGGTTCTATGGAAAGGGAAGTTATTAGTGGGGAAACCATATCTTCTGCTTTTTCTGTTATTGGTCAACCAACTCAACAAGAGGATTTTTCTATATACACACCAAACGAGTCTGAAGTTGATGCTCTTGGTGCAGGAGTTAATGAGATAGACGAAGTTCCAAAACCACCTGATGGTGACATAAAAGGTGATGATGCAGATAAAGAAAGATTAAAAAGATTTACTAAAAAAAGAAGAGTTCGTACTGATAGTAGATTTAAAAGGTCAAAAAGAATTAGAAAAAGAAGGTCACCTGAGGAATATCCATATATATTTACCATAAACGATAACAATCATGAATTTACTACAGAAGAAATTGGTGGTGAAATAAAGTTTTCTAACTTAAAAAATATATATAATTCAAGTCAACTTAACGAAGCAAGTTTGAAAAGTGATGTATCTTTTAATGTGGTTACAAATCCAGATGATGAAAACTTTCCAACACATTATACAGCTTCAATAGCTAAACTAAAAGATAATAAAACAGCTTTAGTAAACACACCATTTACAAAACAAGATGATTTTGGTAATTACAGATTACTTCCTATGGAGGCTACTGGTGTCGTTCATTACACTAAAGAACCATCAGCATCTTATAGTCTTACAAATATAGTTTCTTATGCTGATGTTACTTTGAGTCATCTTAGAACTTTCTCAGGTGAAGTTTTTAAGGCTAAAGTTTATGTAAGAGCAGAAGGTTCTTTTGATGATTATAAATTGTTAGCTGAAGTTCCTGTTGAATCTCCTGAACTTATGATAAATGAAAATTCTGTTGGTATCGGTGAAAGAACAGGCTACTTTGTATCAGAATCAGATTTGAATACTTATTGGGAAAAATTTGGTGGAACTAATGGATTAAATACCGCTACACCTACAACAACTGCTTCTTTCGACAATGATGGTTCGTTAGACTCTGTTTTGATTTCAGGTAGTATATCATCCTTTACAGACCAAATAAGATTTGAACAAAAAGATGCCTATAGATTTAATCTTACAAAGGGTATTGATTATGATTTATCTTTTAAAGCAGTGGGAGAAAAAGGAACGGATGATAGAGCTTTACTTATGGTATATGTTTCAGGCTCTTCTGTAAAACAACAATCTGATTTACACTTTGATGAAGTTTCTAAAAAAGATGTTGACGAACCATCACAATACGGTAAAAGGATGGGTGTATTAGAAATCAATGTTGGAGACGATGTTAAAAAAGAATTTGGTTTAATAAGACACAATTTTAATCCCAATCTAAGTGGAAACGCTAAAGTTCAATTTAGAATCATATCTGGTAAATGGAACATATCAGATATATCTGTAGTACCGTCAACCGATACAGGATTCTCTCCATCTTTTGTAAGATTTCAACAAGAGTTACCACCCGAGTTAGTACATAAAAGACCTGAAACTTTAGAGTTTCTAACAGAATTTTATGATATAAATAATAATTTAGCAGATGAAGTAGCCGTAACCACAGGATCTATTTTCACAGGTGCTAATATTGTTATCACAGGTGATGACAATGTGATATCACATAATATGTTTATCGGTGGTGATACTACAGGTAGTGGTATTCATATGGGTGGTACAAGTTCAACATTACCTGATGACAACTATTCAGATGGTGCTACTGGCTCAGGCTTTATTCGTTCAATAGGTTACTTAGGATTTGAAAGTGCTTCTAACTCAGCGTTAGGTGGTAAAAAAGGATTTATGATTTATAGTGGTTCTGTCTTACCTAATAGTGGAGAGGACTACAAAGGTGTTGGTTTAGAGTTAGTAGGTGCTAGTGGTTCTCTAAAGTTTAGAACTAATCCATCAGTATTTGATGTACAAGCAGATTCATTCTTTGTTGGAAAAACCACCACACAATTCATAAGTGGTTCTAATGAACAAATAGAAATAAGTTCATCAAATTTTCATTTAGACAATGCGGGTAATGTAGATATGTCAGGTACAATCACTGCTACTGCAGGTCAAATAGGTGGGTTTGATATAAAGAGTGGACAACTAGCTGCTGGAGTAGGAAATAGTGCAGTAACAATGAGTGGTGCAGATAAGCTAATTAGGATGGGTAGTGGTTCTGTTTTTAATATTGGTGATATTGATGGTATACTTATGGGACAAGACACCGATGGTAAATACAAATTTGGTGTAGGTAGTGGTGACTCTTATTTATTTTTTGATGGTGAAAGTGTAAACATTCGTTCAGAAGATATAAATGTTACAGCATCAGTTTTTGAAGTTGATGTTGATGTATTTAAATTATCTGCTAATAACTTATTTGTAAGTTCAAGTCAAGGTGGTTTTATATCTGCTGGTAATCCAAGACCAACTGGTATTACAGGAACAAACAAAGGTGTTTTCATAGGTGGTAATAATCCAACTGATAATAAACCAAAGTTTTTAGCTGGTGATGCAGCAGGTGCTAGATTATCATTTGATGGTGATAATATATTTATGTCTTCATCTGGTTTCTTTTTAGGTTCTTCTACACAATTTGTGAGTGGTTCAAACGGAAATATTGAGATAAGTTCATCTAACTTTCATTTAGATAATGCTGGTAATGTTGTAATGAGTGGTAAGGTTACTGCTGATGAAGGTTCTATAGGTGGGTTTAATATCACAAACGATGCTTTGTCATCAACTAACTTTTTCATAAGTGGTTCAGCTACAGGAAATAATAGGTTTATATCATCAACTAACTTCAATGTAAAAGCTAGTGGTGACGTTACCGCTTCAGCCTTAGATTTAACTGGTGGTTCAGTTGGTGGATTAAATGTATCATCTGGTGAAATATCTGTTGGTTCAATTCTTAAACTAAAAGATAGTGGACAGATTACAGGTTCATCCGTATTGTTTACAGGTGGAAAAGTTGGTGGGTTCACAATAGACGCTGACGAAATAAAGTCTACAAACGTTCTTATAGATTCAGCTAACGAAAAGATTACTTTAGGTTCTGCTAATGCTATAAAACTACAAGGTGGCAGTACAGATAACTTTATAGCTATGGGTAGTAAATCTACTTTCTCTAATGAGGGAACAGGAACTGCTGGTATCATTATTGGTATGGATGGAACAAATCCACAAGCGGAGTTTGTAAAAGATGCTAGTAACTATTTCATATTTGATGATGGTATAGATATTAAAACCGATACACTAACCGCTAGTGGTAGTAGTATAGTTTTAGAATCACCTCGTTTCTTTTTAGGAAAAACAACTACAAATTTTATTAGTGGTTCTAACGGAAACATAGAAATAAGTTCATCAAAATTTCATCTAACAAGACAAGGTGATGTTACAGGTTCAGCAATACTATTAGGTAACAAAGGTGCTGGTCAGTTCTTACAATTCGTAAATAACACCTTAACAGTGCAAGGTGCTATTACGGCTGATAGTATCGCAGTTCCATCAGCTGCTACTACACCAAGTTCGTCTATAACGGCTGATGGTTTACTTACAACTGTATCAGCTTCTATAGGTGGATTTGATATAGTATCGTCTGAGATAAAAGATAAGGATGAGAACCTAAGACTAAAGTCAAATGGACAGATAACAGGTTCAAAAGTTCTATTTAATGGTGGTACGATAGGTGGATTTACAATTGACGCTGATGAGATTAAAAGTGGAACTAATATAGCCTTAGACTCTGCTAACAAAAGATTAACAATCAACAATGCTACATTTGGAAATGAAGGTATACAATTAGAGTTCAATAGTGGAACACCAAGATTTTACGTTGGTGATGGTTCAAATGAATTTGTAAAATATGATGGTAGCAGTGTTGATATCAGAACTAAACAATTAAATGCTAGTGGTAGTTCTATCACATTACAGACACCAAAGTTTTTCTTGGGTGAATCTTCTCAGTTTATTAGTGGTTCTAATGGTAATATAGAAATAAGTTCATCTAATTTTCATTTAGATAGTAGTGGTAATGTTGTTATGTCCGGTAATGTTTCTGCTACAACAGGAACTATTGGTGGATTTACTATTGGTGATGAACTAACATCTACTGCTGGTACATTAATACTTAGAGGTGCTAGTGGTATAATTACAGCATCAAATGCTTTAATATCTGGTGATATAACTGCTCAAAAGATTACAGCAAATACAGCTGGTACGATAGCTAACTTTAATATTAACTCTGTAGAAATAGCTTCTTCTAATAACAACCTTAGATTAAAAGCTAGTGGGCAGATAACTGCTTCTGAAGCTCAAATTACTGGTAAGATTACAGCAACGAGTGGACAGATAGCTGGGTTTACAATAAATGGAACGAAGTTACAACAAGGAACATCTTTTAATTTAGATGGGAATGCTTCAGCTGATTTCTTCATATCATCTTCTGATTTTCAAGTTACACCGAGTGGTGATGTTAGTGGTTCTAAAGTTCTATTTACAGGTGGAAGAGTAGCTGGATGGTCACTATCATCAAACAGATTTTCTGATTTAGACGATACTGTAAGAATAGATAGCAGTGCTGGTTCTATTTCAATAAAAAATCATAGCTTTGGTCAGTCTGGTATACAACTACAGCATAATGCTGGAACCACTAGATTTCATGCAGGTAATGGCTCTAATAGATTTATAAAATTTGATGGAAGTGATGTTGATATACAAACTGCAAAACTAACTGCTAGTGGTAGTTCGATTAATTTAGGAGCGCCAAGTTTTAGATTAGGTAGTGCTACAAACTTTATTAGTGGAAGTGGTGGAACATTACTGATACAAAATAGTGGAACTACTACTCTTAGTGGTAGCGCTGTTACTATTGAAACTCCTAAGTTTTTTCTTGGTAAAAAAGGTTCTCAGTTTGTAAGTGGTAGTAACAATCTTATAGAGATAAGTTCATCTAAGTTTCATCTCAAAAACAATGGTGATGTGATAATGAATAACATCACAGCCTCTAACGCAAATGTTAGTGGTAAGATGACTGCTACAAGTGGTGAAATCGGTGGATTTACAATAGGAGATGATTTATCTAATTCAGCTGGTTCAACCTTAAAACTAAAAGGTAGTAGTGGACAGATTACAGCATCAGCTGCAAATATAACTGGTGATATAGTAGCTAATACAATTACAGCAAATACTGCTGGTACAATCGCTAATTTTGAAATAAGTTCAGCTGAAATAAAATCATCTAATAATCTGTTAAGATTAAAATCCAACGGACAAATATCAGCTTCAGAAGCACAAATAACAGGAAAGGTTACAGCAACAAGTGGACAGATAGCTGGATTTTCAATAGATGGTAATACTCTAACTGCTACTAACTTTACGTTAGATGCTAGTGGTAAGAGAATTACATTGGGAACGGGTACAGATATTTTTATAGCAGATGGTGATGAGGGTATACAATTAGGTCATGGTACATTTGCTAGTGCTCCTTTTAGTGTAACAAAAGCTGGTTTATTAAAAGCTACATCAGGAACAGTCGGTGGTTGGACACTAAGTGGTACACAGATATCAAGTAATAATTTGATATTAGATTCAGCTGGTGTAATACAGACTTCTGATTATGCTAGTAACGTAAAGGGTTGGAGATTAAGTCCTGCTAATGGTGGTGAAGCTGAATTTCAAAATGTGAAAATTAGAGGAACTCTATCTACTGCTGTATTTGAGAAGGAAACAGTGAACGCAGTTGGTGGACAATTGTACATAGCTAACTCTACTGCTCTAACTGGCTCAGCTACAATAGCTGCTACAGCTACAACAATGAGTGTAGCTAATATTGGTGGGTTTGTAGCTAATGAAGTTCTATCAGCTAAGAAGGTAAGTGCTACTGGCTTTGCTACAGAGTATATGTTAGTACAAAGCGCTTCAAGAGACTTTCCATCAAGTGAGACAGACTTTAGAGGTAAACTTTATGTAGTAAGAGGATACAATAGTGGAAGCACAGGAGATTCTGGTTCACTAGGTGACTTTGCAAACACATCACAATCATTTGAACCAGGTCAGGTTATTGTATCAACAGGAAAAATAGGAACTGGTTTTATAAGACTAAACGCTAATCCTAATGATGTAACAACACCTTACATAGATATTGTTGAAAGAACTGGTAGTGGAGTTTACGATGTAGATTTAAAAGCTCGTTTGGGTGATTTAAGTGGATTGAGTAGTGGATTACTATACGGAAACGCTTCACCAGGTTTTGGATTATTTACAGAGAATGTATTTTTACAAGGTGCTATAACTGCTACAACAGGTTCGTTTACAGGTAAGGTTCATGTTGGAACAACCGATGGTATTGTTATAGATGGTAACGCTAAAAAGTTGTATCAAGGTTTAGGAACTCATAATAATCAAGATACCGGCTTCTATATGGATAGCACTGGTAAATTTAGTTTAGGTGACAAATTAGTTTGGGATAGTAGTACAGAAACTTTAACAATAACAGGTACAATAAACATAACCGCTGGTAGTGGATTTGCTACAGCAGCTTCCGTTAGTGGTAGTTTTCCAAATGCTAGTTCAGTATCTGCTAGTTTAAATGCTTCATCAAGTGCTTTACAAACTAACATAGATACAGTAGAGTCTAATGTATCAGGTGCTTTTACAAGTACATCAGCATCACTATCTTCGACAATTATGACTAATGCTGATGGTAAGATTGTAAAAACTCCAAGTACATCAGGTTTAACTGGTTTAATACTAAAGTCAACACATTTAGGATTTGCTGATAGTGGAACTTTTAAAGCTTTTATTGGTAGTACAGGCAACTTTTTATTTAAGAATGATGATAGTAATCTAATATCATTTGGACAATCAACATCTGTTGGTGATGGAACAACCACATCTAACTTAGTTATTAAAGCAGCTAATGCTTACCTTAGTGGTTCGTCTATAAACTTGTTAACATCAAGATTTTTCTTTGGTGATAATTCTAATTTTATAAGTGGTAGTGGTGGTGATTTAAAAATATTTAGTACAGGCGAAACAACATTATCAGGTAGTTCAGTAACTTTAGAAACACCAAGATTTTTCTTAGGTAAAAAAGGTTCTCAGTTTATAAGTGGTAGTAATAATAACATAGAGATAAGTTCTTCCAAATTACATTTACAGAATGATGGTAATGTTATTATGAATAAGATTACTGCATCGGCTGCTAACATATCAGGTGATATAACGGCTGATACAATAACAGCCAATACTGCTGGTACTATAGCTAATTTTAACATAGACTCAAATGAAATAAAGTCTTCTAATAACCAACTAAGGTTAAAACAAACTGGTGAGATAACCGCTTCTAATTACCTATTCAATGGTAGTGGTGTGATAACTGGTTCGGTTACAATAGGAACAAGTGCTACCATATTAGGTACACTATCAGCTGGTAGTATAGCTACACCATCCTCTGGTCCTCCTTTTAAGTCAGAAATAAATTCAGCTGGTTTTGCCCGATTTACTTCTGCTTCTATAGCTGGTTGGCATATAGACTCTACAACAATATCATCACCAGATGAAAAAGTTATAATAGATTCTTCTAATAAAAGAATTACAATAAATAATACAACCTTTGGTAGTGAAGGTATTCAGTTAGATTATAATGGTGGTACACCAAGATTTTTTGCTGGTAGTGCTTCAAAGTTTGTAAAATTTGATGGTAGTAATGTTGATATAAAAACAGAAAAGTTAACTGCTAGTGGTAGCTCTATTAACTTAGGAGCTCCAAGCTTTAGATTGGGTAGTGCTACTAACTTTATAAGTGGTAGTGGTGGTGACTTAGTTATACAAACCACAGGCACAACAACATTGAGTGGTAGTGCTATAGACATAAAAACACCAAAGTTTTATTTGGGTGAAGGTTCATCACAATTTATTAGTGGTTCGAATGGAAACATTGAGATAAGTTCTTCACAATTTCATTTCGATCCTGCTAATAACAAAGTTGCTATTAGCGGTTCTATAACTGCTACTACAGGTAAAATTGGTGGTATGTTATTAGAGAACAACAAACTAAAATCACAATATGGTGATGGCTCCACGATAAATCATACGGTAACTGTTTCTAGTGGAGTGTATCATATAGATGGAGTATCACAACCAACTTTGGAATTAAAAGTCGGTAACACATATAGATTTGATAATTCAGATAGTTCTAATGGTGGCCACCCATTTAGATTTTCTGAAACCTCAGATGGTAGTACTTACACAACAGGAGTAACTGTTAGTGGTACAGAAGGTCAACCAGGTTCTTATGTAGAAATATCCGTAACAGCTTCTACACCAACTACTCTATACTATAAATGTAATGCTCATGGAAGTATGGGTGGACAACTAAATATAATAACACTAGAGCTAAATGGTGTAAACGGACAAATAACAGGTTCAAATGTATTGATATCAGGTGGTAAAATAGCAGGTTCTGATTTAACCATAGATGTACCAAATGTTACTATTAGTGGTAGCTCTGTAAACATACAAACACCAAAGTTTTTTCTTGGTAGTAATACTCAGTTCATAAGTGGTTCAAATAGTAATATAGAAATAAGTTCATCTGCTTTTCATCTAAACCCATCCAATAACACAATGGTGTTAAGTGGTTCTATAACTGCTACGGATGGTAACATAGGTGGTTTCACAATAGACTCTGATGAGATAAAGAGTACGGCTTTAGCTGGAGAAACTGTAAATTATACTGTAACAAATAATGGTTCTAGTTATTACATCATAGATGGAGTTGACCAACCAGCTCTAACATTCGTGGTTGGTAACACATATGTGTTTACTATGGATAGTAGTGTGATGAGTGCTCATCCATTCAGAATTGGGACATCTTCTAATGGTGGTATCATATCGGATGGTGTTACTGTTACGAGTACATCACTAACTATTGTAGTTAGTGCTAGTACACCAACATCGCTTTACTATTTCTGTACTGCTCATAGTGGTATGGGTAATTCCATAACAGTTAATGCTGGTATACCAAAACTTTTACTAAATGGTGAGTTAGGTCAAATAACTGCTTCAGCTGCACAGATTACAGGTGATATAACTGCTAATACAATAACAGCAAATACTGCGGGAACGATAGGTGGGTTTACCTTAAACTCTGTTGGGTTGATAAGTTCAGATGGTAATTTAGTTCTTTCCGGTTCAGGTCAGATAACTGCTTCAGCTGCTGATATTAGTGGAAAGATTACTGCTGATAGTGGTCAGATAGGTGGATTTACGATTGATGCTGATGAAATAAAAAGTGGAACCAATATAGGACTAAACTCAAATACTAAAGCGTTAACCATAAACAATACAACCTTTGGTAATGATGGAGTGCAGCTAGAATATAATAGTGGTAACCCAAGGTTTTATGTTGGTAATGGTAGTGATAAAGCATTTATATTCGATGGTACAGATGTGCATGTCAGTAGTAGTAATTTTACATTAGATGGTGCGAGAGGAGCAGTAACTGCTTCTGATATAAAGTTAAGTGGTAATATAACCGCTACAACTATAAATGCTACAGGTTCAGGTATTATAGGTGGATTTACTATTGACGCAAATGAAATCGCAGATGGAACAGATATATCTCTAAGTTCTCAACATAAAAGATTAACCATTAACGACTCCACATTTGGAAATACAGGAGTACAAATAGAACACAATAGTGGGACACCAAGATTTTTTGCAGGTAGCTCTACAGGAGGTTTTGTAAAATTTGATGGGGCTAACTTTCAATTTAGTTCATCTGGTTTTATATTAGGTCAGTCAGGAAGTTTAGATGCTAGTACAGGAAAATTTCCTGATGTTTCTTTTATAAGTGGTTCTGATAGTAATATAGAGATAAGTTCTTCTAACTTTCATTTACAAAAAAGTGGTGATGTTATTATGCAGGGTAAGATTACCGCTACAACTGGACAGATAGCAGGTTGGAATATAGATGGTAATACTTTAGTTAGTACTGAAAATGACTCAATAATACTAGATGGACAGAATGAAAAAATCACTATAAGCGACACAACATTTGGTAATACCGGTATTCAGTTAGATTTTAATGACCAAAATCCACGAGCATTCATTGGTAAATCAGGTGGTAGTTTCTTAAAGTTTAATAGTCAAACAGACATACTACAGATAAGTTCATCTACATTTGAGTTGGGAAGTAAAGGTTCTGCTTTCGTAAGTGCTTCAAGTGCAGGTACTTTAGAGATAAGTTCATCAAACTTTCATGTAGCTACGAATGGTGATGTTATTATGCAGGGTAAG
>LUMQ01000271.1_pt1 | contig 37550 bp, 35 predicted proteins | sample 729621 | NCBI WGS metagenome assembly LUMQ01 (sample SAMN03860259, study PRJNA289734) | marine metagenome | biome: seawater column; feature: ocean; material: water; isolation source: Red Sea water column Station 12 - depth 25m | place: Saudi Arabia: Red Sea | collected 2011-10-15 | depth 25 m | reverse complement strand
GATCTCAAATATAGATAAATCTTTAAAGCCTCTATCCAAATTTTTACTCATATACATGATTAAATTTGAAAATATGGAATTTCTTAAAACTCCCAATTCAGAACTTATAGGGTTTACAATTTTTATTTCTTTACCAGTTTCTCTAAAGTGATCGTTATAACTTTGATCTGTAAATGACCATGTTATTGTCTCTAAATAACCCTTCGAAGCAATTGCTCTTTGTAAGAAATGAAATAATCTTTGAGTTTGAGTTAAAGTGGATTTAGATCTATCCTTAATTGGGTCAATTGTTTTTATTTTATCATAACCACTTATTCTCACCAACTCTTCAATAATATCTATTTGCTGTGAAATATCTGGTCTCCAGGAAGGAACTATCAACTTTAAAGAATTTTTTTCTTTTTTAATGATAAAACCAAGATCAGTCAAAATTCTTTGGATTTCCTTTTCAGAAATTTTAAATCCAACTATATTTTCAAAAGAATTTACATCAAAGTTTATAATTTTGGTTTTATAAGATTCAATTTTTTGAATATCAATTTTACTAACTTCACCACCACAAATTTCTTGAATTAGTGATGCCGCTTTCTTTAATTCCACCTAATCCTAAAACTCCTTTGTTGTCACTAATAACACACATACCTTTTTCTAACTTATAAATTTTATTGTCCAGTGCTGTAAATTCTTCTCCAGATTTTGAGTTTCTTACGATTATCCCTTTTTCAATTTTGTCAGCATCATATGCGTGTAATGGTCGATTAATATCTAGCATTACATAATTTGTTATATCAACAATAGCTGAAATAGGTTTTTGACCAACTGAAATTAATTTATCTTTGAGCCATTGAGGACTCTCGGTATTTTTTACATTTTTAATTAAACAACTTCCAAAAGCACTACACCCTTGTCCTTTCTCCTTATTTATCTTAACTTTTAAAGTTTGTTTTGTTTTTAATTTAATTTTTTTTTCTTTAGATACTATTAACCTTCCAAAACCTGAAGCTGCGAGATCTCTAGCTATTCCCTTCACACCAAGACAATCTGGTCGATTAGGTGTAATAGATAAATCAATAAGATTAGATTTTGATTTTGAAAAATAACTTTTACCAATATTTTTTTCATATTTTTTAGATAATTCGGTAATACCATCACTCTCATCAGATAAATTTAACTCAGACTCAGAGCAAAGCATTCCGTAAGAAGTTACACCTCTAATTTTTGCTATTTCTAATTTTGTGTTAGTCTTCGGGATAATTGCACCTGGAGGTGCATATATAGTAATAAGTCCTTCACTCGCATTGGTGGCACCACACACAACTTTTTTAAGCTCTTTCTCACCGACATTTACGTCACAAACTTTAAGTCGATCTGCGTTTGGATGTTTTTCTGTCTTGATAATTTTTGCAACTTTAAATAGTTGATTATCAGATGAAAGAGTTTCCACACTTTCTACCTCTAGACCTATATTAGTAAGTTGTTCTAAAAGATCTTTTTCTTTCAGATTAGTTTTTAAGTGATCTTTTAACCAATCAAATGTGATTTTCATCTACTTAGGCCTCTATAATTCGTAGGTACGTCCAAAGGATCAAATCCAAAATGGTTTAACCATCTATAATCACAATCAAAGAAAGCTCTAAGATCATTAATTCCATATTTCAACATCGCTAATCTATCAATTCCTATTCCAAACGCATAACCTTGAAACTTAGTTGGATCAAAGATGGTTCTGTGAAAGGAAAATGACTTGGCCTAAATCTCATCTTTATTTTTTTAACTTCAAAAAATTCTTTGATAAAATAATTCAAACAACCTTTTAAGTGACCCATATTTATATTTTTGTCTATATGAAGACCTTCAACTTGGTGAAACATTGGTGAATGTGTTTGGTCACTATCCGATCTGTATGTTCTGCCAGGTGCAATTATTTTAAAAGGTGGTTTGTCTTTTAACATTGTTCTAATTTGAACAGGAGACGTATGAGTACGCAGCAATCTTTCTTTTTTTTCATCAAGATAAAATGTATCATGCATATCTCTTGCTGGATGATTGTCTGGAGTATTTAAAGCAGTAAAATTGTTATATTCATTTTCAACATCTGGTCCTTCCTCTACACTAAAGCCTATTTCAGAAAATATAGAAGATATTTCATCAATTGTTTGTGATACAGGATGGATTTTACCCCTTACAAATGATCGCTCTGGTAAAGTAACATCAATTTTTTCTTTTTCCAATTTTTCATTAATATTTGCTTTTTCTATTTCGTTTATTTTTAAATTTATAAGATCTTGAAGTTCATCCTTAATTATATTCAAATCAGATGCGAATTTTTTTCTTTCTGAGGCATCAATAGTACCTATTTTTTTAAATTGAGATGAGACCAACCCATTTTTACCAAATAGATCAGATTTAATTTGATTAAGTTCTGCTAGATCTAATTTACCTTTTAATTTTGATATAAATTCGTCTCTTATTTTTTTTAGATCAGACATTTTTACAGATTATTTCTTCAGCGAAATAAAACAATAGTGAAGATTAATTTAAAGCAGATTGTGCTTTTTGGACAATAGTTTTAAAGGCTTCTGGGCTATCATAGGCTATCTCAGCTAAAATTTTTCTATCAATTTTAATTCCACATTTATTTAAACCATAAATAAACTTGGAATATGTCAAACCTTCAGCTCTTACACCCGCATTGATTCTTTGTATCCACAATGATTTGAAATCTCTTTTCTTATTTCTTCGATCTCTGTATGCATATTGCATAGCTTTTTCCATAGCTTGCTTTGCAACTCTAATAGTATTTTTTCTTCTTCCCCACTGACCTTTTACAGCTTTTAAAACTTTTTTATGTTTAGCTCTACTTGTTACACCCCTTTTAACTCTTGCCATTTTAACCTCTTAAGCTGTAAGGCATATACGATTTAACAATCTTACCGTCTTGTTTTGACATCGCAGTAGTACCCCTAAGTTTTCTAATCTGAGAATTAGTTCTTTTTATCATGCCATGCCTCTTTCCAGCTTGAGCCATCATAACTTTCCCTCTAGCTGAAATTTTAAATCTTTTTTTTGCTGAGCTCTTTGTTTTTAATTTTGGCATAATTGAACGAGGTTATACAAAGAATGTTGAAAATTTACAACCTATATTAAAGCCTATAAAGGTTGAATTACCATAATCATTTGCTTCCCATCAAACTTGGGGTGCAATTCAACTTTACCAATATCTTTCATATCCTCTTTAATTTTGGCCATCAATTCATTCCCTAAATGAGAGTGTTGAAGTTCACGTCCTTTAAACCTAATGGTAAACTTTACCTTGTCACCTTTAGCAATAAATTTTTTAGCATTTTTTACTTTAAATTCATAATCATGCGTTTCAGTCACTGGTCTCATTTTAATTTCCTTTAAAGCAATTATTTTTTGTTTCTTTTTTGCAAGGTTTGCTTTTTTTTGTGCATCATATTTATATTTTCCCATGTCCATAATTTTACAAACTGGGGGATTAGCATTTGGGGCAATTTCGATTAAATCTAAACCTTGATTTTTTGCCATTGAGATTGCCTCATTAGTATTTAAAACGCCTAAATTTTCTCCATCGCTTGCGATAACTTGAACCTCGGGTGAGGAAATTCTGTTATTTGATCGAGGTCCACGATCCTTGGTTCTTCTTTGAAAATAGTTTTGCTTAAAATCTGCCACTTAAATATTTGAAGGTGCTTTGTTTAAAGCAGAAAATTTTTTTAGAAATGTGTTTAGTTCCATATTTTCTTGTTTATTTGAATCCAATCTTCTAATGGTTACTGAGTTACTGTCAACTTCTTTTTTACCACAAATTATTAAAAGAGGTATTTTTGCTAATGAATGATCTCTTATTTTATAATTTAAATTATGATTTTTTAAATCAACCATTGATGTAATACCAGCTTCTCTTATCTTAGTGGAAACTTTTTTTGCGTATTCTTCGAAGTCTTCGGAAATAGGAGTTTTCAATCAGAATACCTATAAATCTCTCGAGTGATCCAAATAATGCACGATGTAACATTACAGGAACTTTCTTAGTGCCATCTTTATCTACATATGATGCATCTAATCTACCTGGTAAATTTAAATCAACTTGGACTGTTCCACACTGCCAATCTCTACCTATCGCATCTCTTAAAACAAATTCTATTTTTGGACCGTAAAATGCTCCCTCACCTTTATTTATACTGTACTCAAGTTTAGAAGCTTTGACTGCTTTTAACAAAGATGCTTCAGCCTTGTCCCAAATCTCATCCTCACCAACTCTTACCTCTGGCCTATCTGCATATTTAAGAATTACATTTTCGAAACCTAGATCTTTATAAATTTCTAATATCAAATTTGTAACATTTAAACATTCACTTGTGATTTGATCTTCGGAGCAAAAAATATGAGCATCATCTTGAGTGAATGCTCTTACTCTTAATAGCCCATGTAAAGCACCAGATGGTTCATATCTATGAACTTTTCCAAACTCAGTAATTCTCAGAGGTAAATCTCGATAACTTTTAAGACCTTGATTAAAAACTTGTATGTGTCCAGGGCAATTCATTGGTTTAATTGCAAAAACTTTTTCATCAGGAGTTTCTGAGGTATACATGTTTTCCCCATATTTTTCCCAATGACCTGATTTTTCCCACAATAATCTGTCTAATACCTCTGGTGTGTTCACCTCTTTGTATCCGGCTAGGTCCTGTTTAGCTCTCATGTAATTAATTAATTTTTGAAATAACGTCCAACCTTTCTCATGCCAAAAAACTGATCCTGGACTTTCTTCTCTAAAATGAAACAAATCCATTTCTTTGCCCAATTTACGATGATCTCTTTTTTCTGCCTCTTCAATTCTTTTTAAATAATCGTCTAAATCTTTCTGGGAGGCCCAACTTGTTCCGTAGATCCTTTGAAGCATTTCATTTTTTGAGTCACCTCGCCAATATGCGCCTGAAACTTTTGTAAGTTTAAAGGCTTTGCCAATTTTACTAGATGATACTAAATGAGGTCCTCTACATAAATCATACCAAGTATCACCATGATGATAGACTGAAAGTTCTTCAGTTTCTGGAATACTCTCAATAATTTCTGCCTTATATTTTTCTCCAATTTTTTTAAAATGCTTAATTGCTTTATCTCTTTCCCATACTTCTCGTCTTGTTTTTAAATCTTTATCAATTATTTTTGACATCCTTTCTTCAATTTTTTTGAGATCGTCATCTGTAAAGGGCTCCTTTCTGGCAAAGTCATAATAAAATCCATTTTCTATAACTGGTCCAATAGTAACTTGGGTGCCTGGATATAATTCTTGAACTGCCATAGCCATGATATGTGCAGCGTCATGTCTAATAACTTCTAAACCCTCTGGGTCTTTTGCTGTAAAAATTTTAACGGAACAATCTGTATCAATCGAAAAATATAAATCTTTTAATTCTCCATTTACACTCATTATCAAGGCTTGTTTTGCTAGTGATTTGCTAATTTTTTCAGCAATCTCTAAGCCTGTCACTTTTTTAGGAAAATCTAAATTGTTTCCGTCTGGTAAAGTAATTATGGGCATTTAATTAAGTAATCTCTTATACTCTGAATAAGTAGAAAAACACATTTTTTCAACATTAAATTTTTTTATAATGTTTTTTCTTCCCTCCTTACCCATTAATTTTAAGGAAGTTTCGTCCATTGTCATTGCTTGAATGATTTTTTTACTCAATGAGCGAGCGTCACCAGATTCAAATAACAACCCAGTTTTTTCGTTTAAAATTGTCTCATTTGATCCTCCAATATTACTAGCAATGATTATTTTTTCCATAGATTGTGCCTCTACCGCAACTCTTCCAAAAGCTTCAGGTTCAATTGATGCTGAAACTATAATATCAGAAACTTTATAAGCTAAAGCCATATCCTTACAATGGTCTATGAATTTTACTTGATTGGTCAGATTATATTTTTCAATTAATTTGATAAGTTTTTCTTTATAAGAATCTCTTCCCTGATCACTGCCTAATATTACAACATGAAATGCTTCGTATCCTAATTCAATTTTAACTAAATTTATTGCCTCAATAAACAATTCTTGACCCTTCCATGACGTAAGTCGACCTGGCATAAGAATTATTTTTTTTTCATCAGTAATATTCCACTCATTTAAAAGTTTTTTTTCATCAGTTTCAATTTTGGTTGTTGGATCAAAATAATCTACATTTATGCCCCTAAAAATTACTAAAAATTTTTTTTTAGAATTCAGAAATTCCTGATAATTCTCTTGAATATGTGAAAAAATAAAGTTTGATCCTGCTATAACCAAATCTGACCTTACCATTACTGAATTATAAAATTTTTTTAATCTACCTCTAAAATTATAAGTCCCATGAAATGTAGTAACAAACTTTCTTCTAGTTAATTTTGTTGCAATTAAACACGACCAAGCTGGTGCTCGACTTCTTGCGTGAACAATTGAAATGTTAAAAATCAAAATTATTGCTATTAAAATAATTGAATTTATCAAAATCAATAATGGATTTTTACTATGAACAGGAAGCCTTATTAATTTAACTTTTTTTTTATCAATAAACTTAGTTAACTCTCCACCACTTGTAACAATGTAAGATTTACAATTATTTTCAGGTAAAAAATGTGCAATATCATAGCAACCAGTTTCTGCACCTCCGTAACCTAATTTTGGGATTACTTGCAAAACATTTAAATTAGATGACATTTAAAATAATTATATAATAATAGACAAAACTAATAAACTTTTATGACAAATTTTAATTACTTAAAAATTTCTACTACCAGAAAAATAAGATATTTGAAACTACATCAAAAAAATGCCACCTACATTGTTTTTTTGCATGGTTTTATGTCGGATTTGGAAGGTAAAAAACCTCAAGCATTTTTAAAATTTGCAAAAAAAAATAAATTAGGTTTTCTTGCTTTAGAATATTCAGGTCATGGTAAATCATCAGGAAAATTTATTAATGGTAATATTTCAAAATGGACTAGGGATACTACTTTAGTAATTCAAAAAGTTGTCAAAAAAAACGATATTATATTTATCGGATCAAGTATGGGGGCTTGGATTGCTTTAAACCAGTTTAGTCTTATCAAAAACAAAATTAAAGGTTTTTTAGGAATAGGTTCAGCGCCAGAATTTCTTGATAAACTAATGTGGAATAAATTTTCTAATAAAATGAAGATTGAAATCAAAAAAAAAGGTGTCATAAATTTAAAACATGGTGATTATGAATACCCAATCACTTACCAATTAATCAAAGATGGAAGAAAAAATAAAATTTTAAATAAAAAAATAAGTCAAAATATAAATGTAACGATGGTTCACGGGAGCAAAGATAAATCTGTACCTGTAATTTACTCAAAAAAAGTTTTAAAAATATTTCAATCTAAGAAAAAGAAATTAGTAGTTATAAAAAATGGTGATCATAGTTTATCTTCCCCAAAATGGCTCAAGATATTGAAAAAAGAGTTAAAATTAATAATTAACTAACTTTTTGTATTTTTGTTTTTGTAGAGATTGGATTTTTAAGCTTATCTAACATTTCTTTTGGACAAACCTGTACAAAATTCTTTAACTCGTTTTCAAAGTCATCAATTATTTTTTTTGATAAGCTGGATCCTGTTTCATTACTATGTTCTAGTACCAATTCTTTTAAAAATTTTGACCAATACTCAGTTTCAACATTTTGCCATACAACTGAATCCGGATTAACTTTTTTTTCAAATTCTTTTGATTTATCGTAAATAAAAGCCATTCCTCCTGTCATGCCAGCTGCAAAATTATCTCCAACATCTCCAAGAATTACTGCTGTACCACCGGTCATATATTCACAACCATTTGAATCACAGCCTTCGATAACAGTTGTGGCACCAGAATTTCTTACCGCAAATCTATCTCCAGCTTGACCAGCTGCAAAAAGTTTACCTGACGTTGCACCATAAAGAACTGTGTTGCCAATAATAGTATTCTCATTAGAAATTAAATTGCTTTCATCAGGTAGTTTTATTGAAATGGTTGCTCCTGACAAACCTTTCCCAACATAATCATTTGCATCGCCTTTTAAATTAAGTTTAAGTCCTTTTGCTGTAAATGCACCAAACGATTGTCCAGCTGAACCTTTAAAATCTAGAGTTAAAAAATTTTCCTCTAATTTTTCATAACCATATTTTTTATATAAGTGATGTGAAATTCTAGTGCCTACAGCTCTATTAGTATTTTTAATTAAAAACTCGTTATTTATTTTTTCTGAGTTATCTAAAGCCTTTTCTATTTGAGGCCAAATTTCTTGATCCAGTGTATTAGGAACTTGATTTATTTCTGATACCTCACAATACCTCTTATTATTGCCAGGGTCTGCTTGGACAAATAATGGATTAAGATCTAAGTCATCTAGATTAGGCGAGGCTTTACTTACCTGCATTAATAAATCAGTTCGACCGATAACCTCATTTAAAGATCTAAAACCAAGTGAAGCTAAAATTTCTCTCACCTCTGTAGCAATAAATGTAAATAAATTTACAACTTTATCAGGAGTTCCAGTAAATTTTTCTCTTAATTTTTCATCCTGTGTACATACTCCTACAGGACAAGTATTAGAGTGACATTGCCTTACCATAATACAACCCATCGCTACTAAAGCGGTAGTTGCTACACCATACTCCTCTGCACCCATCATAGCTGCAATAACAACATCTCTTCCAGTTTTAATACCCCCATCAGTTCTTAAAGTAACTTTATGTCTTAGATTATTTAATGTTAAAACTTGATTGGCCTCCGTCAGTCCCATCTCCCAAGGTATACCTACGTATTTTACACTTGTTTGAGGTGTAGCCCCGGTTCCTCCATTATGTCCTGAAATTAAAATTATATCAGCTTTTGCTTTTGCAACACCAGCTGCAATAGTACCAACGCCAGAAGATGCAACTAATTTAACTCCAATTCTTGCCTTAGGATTGATTTGTTTTAAATCATAAATAAGCTGAGCTAAATCCTCAATTGAATAAATATCATGATGCGGAGGTGGGGAAATTAGTGTTACACCTGGTGTTGAATGTCTTAGCTTGGCAATCTCATCTGTTACTTTAAATCCAATGCTCCGTGAGACATACTTCCACTACCAAATCTTTTTAATATTTTTTCTATTGGTTCAACCTCAGAAATTTGAATAGATGGTCCTAATTTTTTTTTTCTAAAATCTATTAAATCCCTTAAGTTAATTGGGGGCAAGTTATAGATTCCCTCAGCATATTTTTTATAAGCTGTATACGAGTTTGATCCTACAGCGCTTTGTAATAAGTGGATTAATCTGCCCTGATATTGGTGTGTTTCTCCATTTTTTCTGTATCTATAAATCCCACCAATAGGTAAAACTGTATCGGTGCTTTCAAATGCCTCTTTATGTATTGCACGTATTTTTTTTTCGATTCCTGACAATCCAATACCAGAAATTTTTGAAGTCACTCCAGGAAAATAATCATCAACTATTGATCTGCTTAGACCAACAGTTTCAAAATTACATCCGCCTCGATACGAACTTAAAACAGATATACCCATTTTTGACATGATCTTTAATAATCCTGCATTCACTGATTTGATATATCTTTCAACACATTCATCAAAACTATACTGGCCAAATAACTTTTTCTCATGCCTTTGGTATAAACCATTGGCATAGGCATCCTTGTATCTGAAATAGCTTTGTCGCTTAAAACTAATTGTGTTACACCCTGTCTAACGGCAATTTCCGACTCTTTTTGGATCCTTTTAATAGAGTCAAATAAACTTTGATCATTCGAGAAAGTACAATCTATAGAGACAGAGTTTTTTCCAAAAAAATTAATAAATTTGTTAAATTGTGAATTCGATAATATCGGACTATTTAAAACATAAATATTTTCTTTAGTTAAAGTATCAAAATCTAAAATATTCCCAAGATTACCAAATCTAGTTTTCAAACTCATAACTTTATTTTCTCTTAAAGAGTCAATCGGTGGATTGGTCACTTGGCTAAAGTTTTGTCTAAAAAAATGATAAAGTGGTCTGTATTTATCTGATAGAACTGCTAAAGGTGTATCATCACCCATGGAACCCGTCGCTTCTTTTGCATCTTCAGCCATTGGATGTAAAATTAGCTCTAAGTCCTCTAAACTAATTCCAAAAGTGTGTTGTCGTCTCCTTAGATCTTCACCATCAAAATTATGTTTTTCATTAGAAATAGATAATTTTTCATCTAAATCTATTATCTGAGAATTGAAATGCTTATATTCTTTTGCCAAATAGTCTTTAATTTGATTATTCGTAAACACTTTGCCTTTTTCAATTCTAACACCAATTATCTCCCCTGGGCCAAGTCTTCCTTTTGATAAAATTCTTTTTTCATTTAATTCAATCATTCCAGTTTCAGATCCGGCAAAGAGAAACTTATCTTTTGTTATTGCGTATCTTAAAGGCCTTAAACCATTACGATCATTAGCTGCAATGACCCATTCATTATCTGTTGCAGCAATAGCGGCAGGACCATCCCAAGGTTCCATAGTACTATTTAAAAAATTAAACAGTTGTTGATGGCTTTTTGGAAGAGTTTTATTTCTTTTTGACCAAGCATCAGGAATCATCATTAATTTTGCTAAAGGTGCAGGTTGGCCAGATTTATTTAATAACTCAAAAACATTATCTAGTGCCGCAGAGTCAGAAACTCCTTTTTGTATAACTGGCTTTAAATTTTCAACATTTTCAAAAAGAGGGCTACTCATCTCTTGTTCATGAACTCTCATCCAGTTTTTATTTCCTTTGTAAGTATTAATTTCACCATTATGGGCAACTGCTCTAAATGGTTGTGCCAAACTCCAGCTTGGAGCAGTATTAGTTGAAAATCTCTGATGAAAAATTGCAAATCTTGAAATAAATCTTTCGTCTTTTAAATCCAAGAAAAAATCTGAGATAGCCTCAGCTAAAAACATGCCCTTATAGATAATTGATTTAGAACTTATTGAGCAAATATAAAAATTATTTAATGATAAATTGAATGCTTTATTCTCAATTTTTTTTCTTGTTTCATAAATTTTTCTTTCAAGCTCTTTATCAAGCAAATTTTTATCATTCGATTTAAAAAGCACTTGAATTATCTCTGGCATAGTTTGGAAAGCTTTTTCTCCTAAAACTTTTGGATTAACAGGGACCTGTCTCCAGCCATAGATACTAAAATCGTTTTTAGTTAACTCACTTTCTACAATCGTTTTACAGCTTTCTTGTGAGGAGTAATCATTTCTTGGTAAAAAAATCATTCCAACACAAATATCAGAGCCATCATGTGTGTGACCTGTAACCTCTATTTTTTCAACAAAGAAATCTTTGGGAATTTCTAAATGTATTCCTGCCCCATCACCTGTTTTTCCATCAGCATCAACAGCTCCTCGATGCCAAACAGCCTTTAAAGCTTCAATTCCATATTCTACAACCTCTCTTGATTTTTTTCCCTCTGTTGATGCAATTAACCCTACGCCACATGCATCATGTTCCATTTCCTTAGAATAAACATTGTTTTTAGTAAGTAATTCTAAATTTTTTTTATATATACTCATTATGCAACTTTAGATTTTTTTAATTCGATATTTTCAAGATAAGATTTGATTGATAAAGCAGCATCTCTACCATCTTTAATTGCCCAAACAACTAAAGATGCACCTCTTACAATATCCCCGGCAGCAAAGACTCCTTTAATATTAGTTTCCATAGTGTCAAAGTCTGTTTTAATTGTTCCCCATTTTGTAACTTGTAATTCTTGTGCTTCAAATAATAATGGCAAGTTTTCTGGATCAAATCCTAAAGCTTTTATTACCATATCTGCTTTAATTTCAAATTCGGATCCTTGTTTAATTTCTGGTCTTCTTCTACCTGAGTCATCTGGATCTCCAAGTTGAATTTGATCTACAATTAATTTTTCAATTTTATTTTTTCCTCTAAATTCTTTTGGACTAGACAACCAAACAAATTCAACACCCTCTTCTTCTGCATTAGCTACTTCTCTTGCAGATCCAGGCATATTATCTTTATCTCTTCTATATAAACATTTAACTGAATTAGCTTTTTGTCTTACAGATGTTCGAACACAATCCATTGCGGTATCTCCACCTCCAATAACAACTACATCTTTACCCTCAGCATTTAATATACCTTTATCGAATAAATCAACTTTATCTCCCAACCCCTTTTTGTTTGATGCAGTTAAAAACTCCATAGCAGGAAAAATATTATCTAAATCATTACCTGGCAGATTAATTTCTCTTGGTTTATAAACTCCAGTAGCAATTAAAATTGCATCATGTTTTTTTCTCAATTGCTCTAAAGTTGCATCCTTACCAACCTCAAAATTTTGTTCAAATTTAATTCCACCATCTTTCAATAATTTTGTTCTTCTCTCGACCACATGTTTTTCTAATTTAAAATTTGGAATTCCATAAATTAACAAACCGCCCGCTCTATCATATCTGTCATAAACAGTAATTTGATATCCATTTTTCCTAAGTTGTTCAGCAGCTGCCAGTCCAGCGGGTCCAGCACCAATTATTCCAACACTTTGGTCTTTTTCGTGTTTGATTGATATAGGCTTTACCCATCCGTTTTCCCAAGCACTATCTGTAATATATTTTTCGACTGATCCAATTGTTACAGTGCCATGACCTGACTGCTCAATAACACAATTACCCTCACATAGTCTGTCTTGAGGGCATATTCTGCCACAAACCTCAGGCATATTATTTGTACTTTGAGATAATTCATAAGCTTCCTTCAATCTGCCTTCAGCAGTCAATTTAAGCCAATCAGGGATGTTGTTACTTAAAGGACAATGGACTTGGCAAAAAGGAACGCCACATTGAGAGCATCTACTTGACTGCTCTTGTGCTTTTTGAGTGATAAATTCATCATAGATTTCATTAAAATCATCTTTCCTATTATCAACTCCTCTTTTAGGTGGGGTTTGTTGACCTATTTTTACGAATTTTAGCATTTTATCAGTCATAAATTTTTATAAATTTATCGCAAAATATACATAGTTTTTATTAGTAAAAGAAATAAATAGGTCAATTATTATTACCTAATTACAATAATATTTAGCTTAAAATCTACTTAATCTGATTTTTGCATACCTAATATGATTAAATCGAATTGTTTAAAATGAATATTTTTTAAGCTACGACACATGTATGTTGCAAGATTTTATAGAAATTTTAATTCTTTCTGCTGTTCAAGGAATTTCTGAATTTTTACCTATAAGTTCGTCAGCTCATTTAATATTGGTATCAAATTTTTATGATTTAGAAACAAGTTCTTTATTAATAGACATAAGTCTACATTTAGGCTCATTAATTGCAGTAATTTTTTATTTTAGAAAAGAGCTATTTGATCTAAGAAATAATAATAGGTTATTAAGTTTAATAATTATTGGCTCCTTACCTTTAATATTTTTTGGATATATTTTATATTCCACCGAATTTATTCATCTTTTAAGAAACACAAAAGTAATGCAGCAAGATTTTTGAATTTCAATAGAACAGACGCTAGTAAAATTTCTTTTTTACTATCTATACCTGCATTAGCAGGAGCAAGCTTCCTAGGTTTAAGAGAGGCTTTTGAACAATCAATAGAAATTAATTATTTATTATTAATTGCTACTTTTTTATCATTTATGTTTTCATTTTTTACAATTAAGTATTTTCTTAAATTTATAAGTAAAATTTCTTTTAATGTATTTGTAATTTATCGGATAATTCTTGGCTTAATTTTATTTTATATAATATATATTTAACTTGCTTTCCTTATTAATGGAACTAATTGAGATAATAAAACTCCACTTAATATAAAAAAACAACCAAGTAAATTATTAATACCTAATATTTGATTTAAAAGAAACCAGGCGGCAATTGTTGCAAACACACCCTCCAAAGAAAAAATTATTGCTGCTGGTGCTGGAGTTATATTTCTTTGAGCATAAATTTGTAAAACAAATGCAAAACCACCTGATAAAATACCAGCATATAAAATCGAGTCTATTTCATTTAATATATTAGCGATTACAAATTCTTCAGAAAATAAACCTATTATAAATGAGAATAGAGCAACTAGCAGAGTTTGAATTGCACCAATAGTCAATGGTAGATTGTACTTTTTGACAATCATACCAGTAAAAATAATATGTGTACTCCAAAATAAAGCTCCTAATACCACAAGGGTATCACCTAATCTTACAGTTGCATCTTGAAAATTTGTTAATAAATATCCACCAATTAAACATAAAATTACTGATGGCCATACACTCCAGTGTAAAAAATCTTTTTTAAAGATGAAAATAATTATTGGGACCATTGGCACATAAAAAATTGTAAAAAAAGCAGCATTTGCTACATCAGTGTAAAGCAACGCAACCTGTTGTAATGCTGAGCCCAAAAATAATGATAGTCCGATTAAAAAGGACAGGATAACGAATGTTTTTGTATCAAACCTAAATTCTTTTTTTAGTTTTTTTGCTTCAAACATTAATGCTAAAGGAACAATTGCTAAAAAACCCACAAAAAATCTTACTGAATTAAAAGTGAATGGGCCGATGTCGTCCATGCCTGTATCTTGTGCAATAAATGTAGTCCCCCAAATGAAAGTGCATAATAGTGCACTAAATAATGAGAGAGTTTTTGACATATTTTTACACAGCTAATTTGTAAGCAAAATTTTTTCCAAGATTGTCTTTCAAATCGTTGTTAAATCGAGCTGCTTCAGCTCCATCAATTATTCTGTGATCATATGATAAAGATAAAGGTAACATTGTTCGTGTAATAAATTTTCCATCAATAAAAATTTGTTTTTTTTGAGATTTGCCAACTCCCAAAATTGCAACTTCAGGATAATTAATTATAGGTGTAAAAAAAGAACCGCCAATACCTCCTAGACTTGTTATTGTCATGGAACCACCAAATAATTCTTTTTTATCAATTTTAAGATTCCTGCACTGATCACTTAATTTTTTAAGTTCGTTGCCAATTAATGAAATATTCTTATTATCAGCATTTCTTAGTTTTGGCACCATAAGTCCATGCTTCGTATCTACTGCTATTCCAATATGGTAATACTTTTTTAAGGTCATTTTTCCTTTATCAATTTCATCTATAGATGAATTAAAATTTGGAAATTTTTTAAGTGATGCAGTTAATGCTTTGACAATAAAAGCTAAAGGAGTAATTTTTTTTTTTTCTCCAGTGTAAATATCTGTAAGAGATGTTCTAAACTCCTCTAATTCAGTTATATCTGCTTCATCATGATTGGTCACATGGGGAATATTGGTCCAAGAATTCATAAGATATTTAGACGAAAGTCTCTTCACTCTTGGAATATCCTTTATTTCTGTTTTTCCAAATTCAGAGTGAGGATATTCTAGTTCTATCGTTTCATCTTTTTTGAATTCTTTTTCAGAATTTCTCTCAGGTTTATTTGCGACAAATGACTTTACATCACTTTCAGTTACTCTTCCTAGTCTTTCACTACCTTCAACTTTACTAATATCAACACCAAGTTCTCTTGCAAATTTTCTGACTTTTGGTGAGGCTGCAGTTTTTTTAGAAAAATCTTTTACGATAACATTTTTTGATCCAACTTCTCTTCTAATTTCTATTTTTTTTTCCTTAGTATTTTCTTTTTTAATTGTTTTTATTTCTTCAGTTTTTAATTGAGTTTCTACTTGATTGTCTTTTAATTCAATTTCTAATATTTTATCACCTTCAGAAACCTTATCCCCAACATTTAAATTTAATTCTGTAACTATTCCATTATGTAATGAGGGTATTTCAACACTCGATTTATCACTTTCAATTGTTATTAAAGGATCATTTTTTTTAATCTCTTGACCCTTTTTGACTATAATTTCAATAACCTCTACATCTTTAAATTCACCAATATTTGGAACTTTTATATCTTTTTTGGGCATTCTATAATTTTGTTGGCATAGGTTTATCAATATCAATCTTATACTTTTTGATTGCTTCTTTTGCATATTTTGATGCAATAAGCTGTTCCTTAGCTAAAATACTCAAACCATATGTTGTGATATGTTCCTTATCAACTTCAAAAAATTTTCTTAACTTCTTTCTTGTATCACTTCGACCAAATCCATCCGTTCCTAATGAATAAAAACTTTTATTTACGTATGGTCTAATCTGGTCAGAATTCATTCTCATATAATCAGAAGCTGCTAAAATTGGTCCTTCAGTATTACCCAAACATTTTTCTACATAGCTTTTTTTAGGCTCTTTATCAGGATTTAGAAGATTGTATCTCTCTACCTCAAGGCCGTCCCTTCTTAATTCATTAAAGCTGGTTACACTCCAAATCTCACTATCGATTTGATACTCATTTTGTAATATTTCGGCACCAGCTATCATTTCTCTTAAGATTGTGCCAGATCCAAGAAATTGAATTTTAGTTTTTTTATACTTGTTAAACTCCTTTATTTTATACATTCCTTTTAAAATACCATCCTCACATGATTTATCTTTTGGCATTTCTGGATGAGGATAATTTTCATTCATGGTCGTAATATAATAGAAAATGTTTTCTTTTTTCTCATGCATTCTTCTTAAACCTTCTCGAAAAATGACTGCAAGCTCGTAGTGAAATGTTGGATCGTATGATCTGCAATTAGGAATAGTTGAAGCCATCAAATGACTATGACCATCTTGATGTTGTAAACCTTCCCCAGCAAGAGTTGTTCTTCCAGCGGTTGCTCCGATCAAAAACCCTCTGGACTGGCTATCAGCACCCGCCCAAGCAAAATCACCAATTCTCTGAAAGCCAAACATTGAGTAAAAAAGATAAATTGGGATCATTTCTATATCATGGTTTGTATATGAAGTTCCTGCAGCGATCCAAGATGACATCGCTCCAGCCTCGTTAATTCCTTCCTCTAAAACTTGACCACTCTTTTCCTCTTTATACGAACTTAATTGAGCAGAATCTTCTGGCTCATATTTTTGACCTTCATGAGCATAAATTCCTATTTTTTGGAAAAAACCCTCCATTCCGAATGTTCTAGCCTCATCAGGTATGATTGGAACCAGTCTTGGTGCAACATTTTTATCTCTCAAAAGGTTTGTTAACATTCTGACCAATGCCATTGTGGTCGACATTTCTTTTTCACCTGTAGAAACTTTCATATTATCGAAAATATCTTTTGGTGGTGCTTTAACAGGTTTGGCGTAAGTTGTTCTTTCAGGAATAAAACCACCCAGTTGAATTCGTCTTTCATTTATGTATTTAATCTCTGGAGAATTTTGATCAGGCTTGTAGTATTCAATATTCTTAACTTGTTGATCTGTTAATGGAACATCAAACCTATCTCTGTAATACATTAAGTCGTCGATATCTAACTTCTTAGTCTGGTGAGTTGTATTTACACTCTCACCACTTTTGCCCATTCCATAACCCTTAATAGTTTTTGCAATTACAACTGTAGGACTTCCAACATTTTTAGATGCTTTATCATAAGCTGCAAAAACTTTATGAGGGTCGTGACCACCCCTGTTTAATCGCCAAATATCTTTGTCTGAAAGACTGGAAACCAACTCTTTGGTCTCTAAATATTTTCCAAAAAATTTTTCTCTCACATACGCACCGTCCCTTGCTTTCATTGCTTGATACTCGCCATCGACAGTCTCATTCATTGTTTTAACTAAATGACCTGTTTTATCATTGGCAAGCAATGGATCCCAATAAGAGCCCCAAATAACTTTTATAACATTCCACCCTGCACCTCTAAAAATTCCCTCTAATTCCTGAATTATTTTTCCGTTTCCACGAACTGGTCCGTCTAGTCTTTGAAGATTACAATTTACAACAAATATTAAGTTATCTAATTTTTCTCTTGCGGCTAAACCAATCGCGCCTAAAGACTCAGGTTCATCCATTTCTCCATCACCTAAAAATGCCCAAACTTTTCTACCTTCATCTTTGATGAGACCTCTATTGATTAAGTACTTCATGAATCTTGCTTGATAAATTGCAAGCATTGGACCTAATCCCATGGACACTGTTGGAAATTGCCAAAAATTCGGCATTAGCCAAGGATGAGGATATGAGGAAAGACCACCAGGGTTTACTTCTTGTCTAAAACTATCTAATTGTTTTTCGTTAAGTCTACCTTCTAGATAAGCTCTAGCGTACATACCTGGAGCGCTATGACCTTGAAAATAAATTAAATCTCCACCAAATTTATTATTTTTAGCTCTCCAAAAATGATTCATACCAACATCGTAAAGAGTTGCAGCAGATGCAAAAGTTCCAATATGCCCTCCAAGTTCTGGGAATTTTTTATTTGCTCTAACTACCATTGCGGCAGCATTCCATCTAATTAAAGATCTAATTCTTCTCTCTATGTTTTGATCTCCATTAGATTTTTTTTCCTCGTTAACTGGTATAGTGTTTATATAAGGAGTATTTTGCGTATAGGGTATATTGGCACCCTCCATATAAGCTTTGTTAATAAGTTCTTTAATTAAATAATGTGCCCTCTGATTTCCGTCTTTTTCTATTACTGCTGACAAAGACTCTAGCCATTCACTTGTTTCTAGTGGATCGATATCCCCTTCTTTAACTACTTGGATTATTTTTGGTTTTTCGGTCTCAATTATTTTTTGTGGAATATTTTGGTCCTGATGTTTTCTTAAAGTACTCTCAGCTTCTTGAATTAAATTTTCAGTTTCTTTTGGAACACTTTCTTTTTGAGATAATGATTGATTTGAAGAAATATTTATTAATAGATCTCCCTTTGAAACCTTATCTCCAACTTTAACATTTACAGACTCGACTTTGCCAGAAAATATTGATGGTATTTCAACACTCGATTTATCACTTTCAATAGTAACAACAGGATCATTTTTTTTAATATCTTGACCCTCTTTTACTAAAAGTTCTATAACTTCCACGTTCTCAAAATCACCTATGTCAGGAACTAACAATTTTTCAGTCATTTTTAAAAGTTTTATACATAAAAAAAATTTACTTAATCTTTAATTTTAACACATTCTATCCAATTTTTTGACACTCTTTATTGAAATACTCAAATAATGATTAAAAAGTTATTAAATATATTTATTCAACCAAAATTCAACACATATAAAGATGCTAATGTGTGGATCCAAAAAATCTTGTTAGAGGAAAAATACGGAAAAATTAATTCCTAAATTTTTTCTACACATAGCGCAATTCCCATACCGCCACCTATACAAAGTGCGGCACAACCTCTTTCTTTATTCTGTTTTTTCATTTCATGTATAAGTGTCACAAGTATTCTTGCTCCAGATGCACCTATTGGGTGACCTAAAGCAATAGCCCCACCATTTACATTAACTTTGTTTTCATCAATACCCAATTCACTGATAACTGCTATAGCTTGAGCGGCAAAAGCCTCATTAATTTCAAATAAATCGATTTCATTTAAATTCCAATTTACTTTTTTTGATGCTTGGCGGATAGCTTCTATAGGACCAAGACCCATTAAAGACGGTTCCAAACCAACAGATGCCCAGGAAATAATTTTGGCCAATGGTTTAAGTGAATTTTGTTGAGCTTCCTTAAATGTAGTTAATAATAAAGCAGCTGCTCCATCATTTATACCAGATGAGTTTCCGGGTGTCACAGTCCCACCATCTTTAAAAGCTGTTTTTAATTTTTCTAAATCAGATAATTTTAAATCTTTTCTTGGGTGTTCATCTTTTTTTAAAATAATACCTTTGTGATTTATCTGCACTATTTCATCATCAAATTTATTATTTTCAATTGCAATTTCTGTTTTTTTTTGGGATTTAAGAGCAAATTCATCTTGTTGTTTTCTAGAAATATTAAACTTTTTTGCAACATTTTCAGCTGTAACTCCCATGTGGTAATTTTTAAAAGCATCAGTTAAACCATCGTGTATCATAGTATTGATTAATTGATCTTTTGAAATTTCTTTTTTCTCTGAATAAAAATAAGAGTAAGGTGTCATCGACATATTCTCTTGACCCCCACAAATTACATTATTTGCATCTCCTAATTTAATTTGTTGATAACCTGAAATAATGGCCCTTAGTCCTGATCCACAAACTTGGTTTACTAAATAAGCAGGTTTGGATACAGGGATCCCAGCATTTACTGCTGCTTGTCTCGCAGGGTTCTGTCCTCCAGCAGCAGTCAAAACCTGGCCCATTATTACTTCATCAATTTGATTATTAGATATTTTACTTCTTTTCAAAACCTCATTTATCACGATAGTACCAAGTTGATCTCCTTTCAAATCTTTTAATGATCCCTTATAAGTGCCTATAGGAGTCCTAACTGCACTACAAATGACCACGTCATCAGGTTTGTTGTTCATAAATTTTAATTTTATCTTATCATTAAAATACACTAAATATTGATATACTATAAACAAATATATTTATAAATGCGCCTGTAGCTCAATTGGATAGAGCGCTTGGCTACGGACCAGGAGGTTCTGGGTTCGACTCCTAGCAGGCGCACCATAAAAAAGGAAAATTATGTTAAAATGGTTAGAAAAAATATCTCTTCAAATGTCAGTAATATATTTTTTTGTTTCTATTTTTGTAATTATATTAATCTTAACTTTTGTATTATAAAAAATTATGTCTAATCAATTTGAACAAATCAGTCTCAAACCAGGTTTTATGAAACATAACGGAGGCCTTTTATTTAGAAATATCTCTGAAAATGAATACGAATTTAAATCAACGATTAATAATAATCATTTAAATGCTGCAGGAATTACTCATGGGGGTTATTTGTCTGCACTGATAGATGCTGGTGCCGGCACAGCAGCACATAGATCAGCTGATAATGCACCCTGCGTAACAATTTCTTTAGATATAAAGTTTATTGGATCATCAAAAGTTAATGATGAAATCTACGGGAAAGTTAAAATATTAAAAAAAACAAAAACTCTTGTATTTTTATTTTGTGAGTTAAATTGTAATGGCAAGATAATTACGTCAGCATCAGGAATTTGGAAAATTTTAAAAATCAAAACAACTGACTAAGCATTCAGCACATAATCTTTATAATTAATTTAATTATGTTAAGTTAAATTATTATTTAAAAAAAAATGAGAACTTTTTATCCATCGATTCGGTCATGTTTTAGTCTATTTTTGTTCTTTAACAACAACTACATCTGGTAGATAAAAATTAAGATATACCAAAGATAGAAATGACAAAAAATAAAATTACAGCTGTCCTTGGCCCAACAAATACAGGTAAAACTCATCTTGCTATTGAGACTATGCTGTCGTTTGACACTGGAATGATAGGTTTTCCTTTGAGATTGTTAGCTAGAGAAGTTTACGACAAGGTAATTAAAAAGGTAAGTTTAGATAAAGTTGCATTAATTACTGGTGAAGAAAAAATAATTCCTACAAATGCAAAGTATTATCTGTGTACTGTTGAATCTATGCCTATTGATAAAGAATTAGATTTTGTAGGTGTGGATGAAATTCAAATGTGCGCAGACCATGAGCGAGGTCATATTTTTACAGACAGATTATTGAACTTAAGAGGAATAAAATTAACAATGTTAATGGGATCAAATACTATAAGACCAATTATTTCTAATCTTGATGATGACATCGAATTTATAAATCGAACTAGACTTTCAAAACTTTCTTATGTTGGTCATAAAAAAATTTCAAGAATTCAAAGAAAAACTGCAATTATAGCATTTTCTGCAGAGGAAGTTTACGCCATCGCTGAACTTATAAGAAGACAAAAAGGAGGAGCTTCTATTGTTATGGGATCTCTAAGCCCAAAGACAAGGAATGCACAAGTAGAGCTGTATCAATCCGGAGATGTTGATTTTCTAGTAGCAACTGATGCTATTGGTATGGGAATTAATATGGATCTTGATCACGTTTATTTTTCCAATTTAAAAAAATTTGATGGAAAAAAATTAAGAAAGCTAAATTTAGCAGAAATTGGCCAAATAGCTGGTAGAGCAGGAAGATATTTGAACAATGGAAATTTTGGTATAACAGGAGAATGCAAAGAAATAAATGCTGATGAAGTAGATTTATTGGAAAATCATAAATTTGAGGAAATCCAATCTTTATTTTGGAGAAATTCAAATTTAAACTTTGAGAGTCCTTTTAAATTATTAAAGTCTTTAGAGGAGAAGCCTAGTAGAAGATGGTTAAGAAAAATACATGAGTGCGAAGATGAAAAAGCCTTAAAATTTTTTTTAAGAGATAAAAATTTAGAAAATATTAAATTTGATAAAGATAAATTAAGTCTTTTATGGGAATGTTGCCAAATACCAGATTTTGTTAAAAAAACCTATGGCAATCACTATGAAGTGATTGAAAATGTTTTCAAATATTTAACAAGTGAAAAGGGTAAAATTACAGATGATTATATGCGACTTCAGCTCGTCAAACTTGATAAATTAGATGGAAATGTAGATTCTTTATCAAATAGAATTGCAAATGTAAGAACTTGGTCATATGTTTCAAATAAAAATAATTGGATAGAAAATCAAAACTATTGGATAGAAAAAACAAAACACTTAGAGGATAAGTTATCAGATAGATTACATGAGGAGCTTACAAAAACTTTTATTGACAAAAGGGCAAGTGTCCTAGCAAGAGGCTTAAAGCAAGATATGGAATTTGATACTAAAATTTTAGAAAATAACGAAGTAATGATTGATGATCAATTTATTGGAAAGATAAATGGACTTAAATTAGAACTAGATTTAAAAAAGGGTGCTTTAGAAACAGATATCAAATCGCTCAAAAAAGCAGCAAGACAGACAGTTGGTCCAGAACTTCAAAAAAGAATAGATACAATAATCGAGACAGGTTTAATAGAACTAAACGAGGATTTTAAAATTTATTGGAGAAAGTCTCCAATAGCAAAATTGCAACCAGGTAGAGATTATTTAAATCCAAATATTGTTCTTATAGTTGATGATATTCTGGAAACAGATCAATTAAAAAAATTAAATAATTATTTAGTGAAATGGCTAAAAAATAAAATACAAAATGTTTTGAGCAGTTTAATTGATTTGAGAAATCTTAAGGAAAAAAATTCATCAATTAAAGCTCTTGCATATCAATTGTATGAGAACAATGGAGTCCTTCAAAGAAATCAAGTTACAGATTATCTAAAAATATTAGGACAAAATGAGAGGAAATTTTTGAGAGATCAAGGAGTAAAATTTGGAAGATATCATGTATTTTTACACAAATTAATCAAACCAGAGGCTGTGTCCTTAAGAACTTTACTTTGGAAAAATTATCATCAAAAATATTTTAATTTAAAACCTCCTGTGTTTGGTTTAAATTTTTTAGAAAACGACAAAATTAAAAACAGAAATTTTATGTTACTTTGTGGATTTGAGAAATTTGACAATTTTTACGTAAGGATTGATATTTTAGAAAGATTATTTGTTCAAATTATTAATTCAAACACAGAAAAGAATGAAATTAAGTTAATTCCTGAAATGTTGAATTTACTTGGATGTAATAAGGACAACTTTAAAAAGCTTTTAAAAATTATGGGTTATAAAGTTTTTGAAAAAAATAATGATATATTTTTTAAATACAATCCAAGAAAAAGCTCAAAAAAAGTAAATAAAAAATTCATTAAAGAAAGTCCTTTTAAAGTGTTAAAAAATTTAAATTTAAACCAGTAAGTAATGTTTTTTAAAGAAAAAAAAGGAGATACTAAAACTAGTGATTTAGCAAGAGTTGCGGCATTATTGATTCATGCTGCAAAAATTGATGAGAACTTCTCAAAAGAAGAAGAGGTTATAATAAGTAAGGCACTTTTGAAAATAGGTGCAGACCAAGATAATTTAGAAAATATTTTAAAAGAAGGTAAAGAAATAGAAGAAAACTCTAACCAAATTTTGGATTTTACAAGGGAAGTTAAAAATATGGATGATAAAAAAAAAATTGAAATTATAGAAACCCTTTGGAGAATAATTTACTCAAATAAAGAAGCAGATATGTTTGAAACTAATTTGATGAGACGACTTGCAGGCTTATTGTATATTGACAATAAGATCATGGGAGATATCAAAGAAAAAATTAAAAAAGAAAATCAATAATGACATATATAGTTAATGACAAATGCATTAAATGTAAGTTAATGGATTGTGTTGAAGTTTGCCCTGTAGATTGTTTCTATGAGGGAAAAAATATGCTTGTAATTAAACCTGATGAGTGTATAGATTGTGGCGTTTGTGAGCCTGAATGTCCTGTTGATGCAATAAAAGCTGATACGGAGCCAGGGTCTGATAAATGGCTAGAGATCAATAAACAATATTCCGAAATCTGGCCAAATATAACAGTTAAGAAAGATCCTCCATCGGATCACGAAAAATATAAAGATGAGCAAAATAAGTTTGAAAAGTATTTTAAAGAAAACCTTTAAAAAAAGTAAAGCTACTAAATCAAAAAAAAAGGCAAAAACCAAAAAGATTGTTAAACTAAAAAAAGTAAAAAAGAAGATAAATAAATTACCAAAAAAATTAATTAAGACTAAAAAAATACCTTTAAAAAAATCTATAAAATCTGAAGTTAAAACCACAGAACAGAAAAGTGATGGTTTAAGAATTACAAAAAATAATGAGGCTAAACCAGAAATTAAAAAAGTAAAAAAACAAGAAACAGAAAAAAGAGAATATAAAATCAAAGATTACGTCGTATACCCAAAACATGGTGTTGGGCAAATTACTGAATTCAAAAAAATAAATATTGGAGGAATAGACGTTGAAACTTACGTTATAAAATTTGAAAAAGATAAAGCAAATGGAATGGTGCCTGTTAATAAACAATTACACTTAAGACCATTAGCTACTATCAATCAGGTAAATAAATGCATCTCAATATTAAAAAGTAAGCCTAAAATAAAAAGATCTATGTGGAGTAGGAGAGCACAGGAATATGAAGCAAAGATTTCATCAGGTAAGATTTATGAGTTAGCTGAAGTAGTAAGAGACCTTAATAAGGGGGATGATTTGATGGTTGACCAATCTTATAGTGAAAGACAATTGTTTGAAAAAGCATATGAAAGAATCCTTTCAGAATTTCAAATAATTCTAAATCTGTCATTAGAGGATACTCAAAAAAAATTAGATAAAGCTTTAAAAAGAAACTTAAATACTCAACCTAAACCAGAGGCAGCACCAATAAAGCAAGCTTCATCAGATTTACCTGAAGAAGAGGCTGTTTCAGAAAATGAAGAAGATATAGAGGAATAAAAAAAAACGCCTCTCACACGTAAATCGTTATGAGAAGCGTTTTTAATAAAGAATACTAAGTAATTATCTTCTTCTTCTTTTTTTAGCTTTTTTCTTAGCTTTTTTCTTAGCCTTCTTTGCTTTTTTTCTTCTCTTAGGCATCTTTAGCTCCCTTTTTTAAGTTAAACGAATCAATTGATTCGCTATTAATCTATTTTTATTTTTTTATGTGCCTTATGTCAAATCTTAAATTTTAAAGAAAATTTTAAAAATAAAATTAAAATAAAATTTTTTTTTAAAAAAAATTTAAATTGTAAAAAAGTTAGTGTTTATGCGCTTAATAATCAAATATTTTGTAAAAAATTAATAAAGTTTTTCTAAATCTTCTTTATATTTTTCTAAAATTTTTTTTCTTTTTAGTTTTAAAGTTGGTGTTAACATTCCATTTTCAATTGTAAATTCTTCATTAATTAATTTTATTTTTTTTACTCTTTCAACAAGAGATAAGTTTTTATTTAGATCATCTATATATAATTCAATTTCTTTTTTATTTTTTTCACTGTCACTTACAATTAAAGCAACTAAATAAGTTTTTTTGTCTCCATAAACAAAACTTTGTTTAATTTTGTCGTCAAGACACAATAAGTTTTCAATTTTCGAGGGTGAAATGTTATCACCACCAGAATTTACAATAATTTCTTTTTTTCTGTCAGTAATTTTCAAATTCCCCTCTTTTGTAATTTCACCTATATCTCCTGTGTGTAACCAACCATTTTTAAGTATATCATCTGTTTCTTTTTTCATGTTCCAGTAACCAAGCATTACATTTTCACCTTTGACCAGAATTTCACCATCCTGTGCAATCTTCACCTCATTAGTTTTAAAAGGAGGTCCAACTGTATCAATCTTGATTTTTTCAGGTATATTGCAACTTACTACTGGGGATGCTTCTGTTAGGCCATAACCTTGTAAAGTTGGCAATCCGATAGAATTCAAAAATTCACCAATTTTTTGATCTAACGCGCCCCCTCCAGAAACAAAAGCCTTTAAATTTCCCCCAAACTGATTTTTGATTTTTTGTCTTACTAATTTTTCACATAAATAATTTAGTATTTTTTCTCTGAAGCTCATATTCTCATTATTTAGTTTTTTTATTCCAAGCAAAATCGTCGAGGATATTAATTTTTTCTTGAGACCTGTTTGTTTTGAAAAATTAATCGAAATCTTGCTATACAAATTTTGATAAAATCTTGGCACAGCAGTCATTATAGTTGGTTTAGCAACTGACATATTAGATAATAATTTTTCTAAACTTTCAGCATAATAAATTTTTGCTCCTAATGTGATTTGTACAAATTGAACAGCATGTTCATATGAATGAGATAAAGGAAGCCAAGTCAAAAAAACAGGTTCACTATCTTTAACTAGCGAATTCAAAATTTCTTGCGCACCCTCACAATTAGATAAAATACCCCCATGACTCAGCATTACACCTTTAGGGTTACCAGTTGTTCCTGATGTGTAAATGATACAAGCTAGATCTTTTCTTTCAATATTTTGGTTAAAGTTGTAATGATCTAAAGTTTTGTCTTTAGAAAATCTTTCAAAAATATTTTCTATACTATCAATTTGTTTATCTATATTTTCTATTGATAAAACTTTTATATTATCTGAAATGAATTTATCTATTTTTTTTAATTGAGTATTATTTGAGACAATACAAATTTTTGGATTACAATCATTAATGATATATTCATAATCTTTTTCAGAGTAAGTTGTAAATAAAGGAACTGTTACCCCACCAGCGTTCATTATGGCTATATCAGAAATAAGCCATTCAGGTCGATTTTCAGATAATAAAATGCACCTATCTCCTTTATAATTCCATAATTTGGTGGGCGAAGAGAGAATCGAACTCTCACTTCTTGCGAAACACGATTTTGAGTCGTGCGCGTCTACCAGTTCCGCCATTCGCCCTAGTTATTTAATAATTTATTAAATAGTATAAGAACTAAAATTATATTAAAACCAAAAAATGTTTAAAAGTCTTTACAAAAAATGTTTAGATTTAGCAGCTCACAAAAGTTCTAAATATTATTTGGCAATAGTCTCTTTTGTTGAAAGTTCATTTTTTCCTATTCCGCCAGATGTAATGGTTATTCCAATGGTAATATCAAAAAAAAATGATTTTATTAAAATCTTTCTTATAACTACAATTTTTTCAGTTTTAGGTGGTATGCTTGGTTACTTAATTGGTGCGTTCTTTTTTGAATTTGGAGCACACATTATGAGTTTTTATGGTTATGAGGATAAGTTATCAAAAATTAAAGAAAACTTAGTTAATAGTGATGGTTTTTATGCTTGGTTAGGAGTACTTTTTTTAGCTGGTTTTACTCCTCTTCCATATAAAGTTTTTACAATTGCAAGCGGCCTAATAGGATTCAACTTTTTAATCTTTGTTTTTATAAGTTTAATTTCCCGAGGATTAAGATTTTTCATCGTATCATACCTTTCTTATAAGTTCGGTGATTTATTTAATGAATATATGGATAAGCATGGGTCAAAATGGTTTACAATAATTGGAATATTAATTGTTATTATTGGCTTAATAATTTATCTGATTTTTAAATCTCATGTTTAATCTTAAAACTGAAATTTACTTGAGAATAATTTTTCTATTTAGTCTAATAGCTTTGATTTCTGCTTATTTTATAGAGCATGTTCTGGGCCACCAACCATGTAATTTATGTTTGATAGAGAGAATTCCTTATGGGTTAAGTATAATTTTGATATCTCTAATGTTTATTATAAAGAAAAATGAAAATTTCTTTATTTTGCTTTTAATACTAACTTTTATTTTTTCTTTTTTTATTTCATTGTATCATTTCGGCATAGAACAAGGCATTTTTCAAGAATCAACTGTTTGTGGTGTAAAAAACTTTTCTGAAAATGTAAGTAAAGAGGAATTACTAAATCAACTAAGTGAAAAGACTATAAGCTGTAAAGATGTGACATTTAGGATTTTAGGATTATCACTAACTACTATTAATATTGTAATAAGTATATTATTTATTATAACCCTAGCAAAAATTTTTACTAAATATGAAAAAAACTGATAGAAGAGTTGAAGAATTTATTAGAGTTGACCATGCAGGCGAGAGGGGTGCTGTCAAAATTTATGAAGGTCAGTTATTAGCTTTAAATACAATTGTTAAAAATGACAATTTAAAAAAAACAATTGAGGATATGAAAGAACATGAAGTTGAACATTGTCAATTTTTTGAAAACGAAATAAAAAAAAGAAATATTGAGCCAACAAAATTTTTGCCATTGTGGGATCTGCTAGGTGTAGGTTTAGGTTTTGGGTCTACTATTCTTGGGAAAAAAGCAGCTATGCTATGTACTGCCTCCGTTGAAGAAGTAATAGATAAACATTACCAAGACCAAATAAATCAACTTGGTCCAGAAGAAAAAAATCTAAAAAAGAAAATTATAAAATTCAGAGAAGATGAGCTTCATCATAAGGATATTGCTTATGAAAAAGGAGCTACCAAAAAAGGCATTTACTCAATTATGGATAAAATAATAAAAACAGGTTCAAAAATTGCAATTCGAATATCAGAAAAAGTATAAAACTTAAGCTTCTAATTCAACATCCCAATATAAATAATCCATCCAGCTTTTATGTAAATAATTTGGGGGAAAATTTTTTCCATTACGATGTAAATCTTCTGTTGAAGGTTGATAAGGATGTTGGGTCAGTTTCATGCCCGATAATTTTAATAGTTTGCCTCCTTTTTTAACGTTACAAGCAGAACATGCTGTAACGACGTTATCCCAATTAGTTTCTCCACCTTTTGATCTAGGCAATAAATGATCAAAAGTTAATTCCTCGTTGCTGCCACAATACTGGCAGGAAAATTTATCTCTCAGAAAAACATTAAATCTTGTAAAACTTGGTTTAGATTGAGGAACAATATAATCTTTTAGAGCAATTACACTAGGCAATTGCATATTAAATGAAGGACTTCTTACTACACGATCGTAATTACTTACTATAATTACACGATCTAAAAAAACTGATTTAACAGTATCCTGCCATGACCATAGTGATAGAGGATAGTAGCTCAATGGTCTATAATCAGCATTTAAAACTAGTGCAGGACATTTTTCTAGTGAAACATCTTGATCAATAAAATTATTCATATCAAATTTTAACTTAAATAAAAATTTTTTTCAATATTTAGGAATTATTAAATTTTTTTAAGATATAATTCAATGCAATACTTGAAGCATTTACAGGAATATGATGGTCACAATTTTTTATGAGATGCGTCTCAATGTCTATGTTATTTCTCATAAAAAAATCTTTTGCCTCTAACATAAAATTTGGCGATACAACTTGATCAGAATCACCATGAATTAACAAAATACTTGATGAGTTTTTTTTTCTCAATTTCAAATCCTTTTCATCAATAATTTTTCCAGAAAAACCCACAACACAATTAAAAGGTTCTTCAGAAGTAAGTCCTAAGTTTATTGACATCATGCAGCCTTGGCTAAAACCAGATAAACAAATTTGTTTATTTTCAAAATTAAATTCATTTTTAATTTCATCAATAAATTTTGATAACTTTTTTTCAGCCTTTATAGATTGATCCAAAATATACTCTGGATCATCTTTGCTTAAATCAAACCACTGATATCCATTTGGGTTTATACTGCATGGTTCATGACCATTAGGACAAATAAAAATAGTATTAGGTAAATGTCTTTTCCAGTTCAGTGAGAGCATACTAATATCCTTGCCATCACCACCATAACCATGAAGTAAGATGATAGCATTTTTAATCTTTTTATTAGTCTCTGGTTTGACCATTACTGAATCTAGGCAAAATGTCATAGTGTGTGAATTATGTTTTTTTATTTTAAAAACACCCTACAATACCTTCATGTTATCTGGAATAGTAGTTAAAATATTATCTATAATTTTGTTAATGGCGGTTGGGATTGTTTTAATTCTTGGTATCGGAACTTTATTTAAAGGTGGTGAAACCAGCAAAAAATATTCAAATAAATTAATGCAGTTAAGAGTTTTGCTTCAATTTATTGCAATAATTGCTTTGGTTGGTTTTGCATATTTTTTCAAAAATTAGTTGTAACTAGCCAACCATTCAACAAAATTTTTTTCCTTAAAATCTATTGACCCAACAATTCTTGCAAACTCATATCCATCCTTGTTTATCAAAATTGTGGTGGGCACTCCTCTTAGTCCAAACTTTTTCGCTAAGGTAATTGGTGAGTCGAAATATATCTTAAGATTATCTATACCTAAATCCTCAAAAAATTTAGAGGCTTTTTCTAAATTATCCTGACCAACATTAATCGGAAATATTTTTAAATTGTTTAAATTTTTTTGAGATTGCAATTGATCAAGAGATGGCATTTCCTCTTTACATGGGGCACACCAAGTTGCCCAAAAATTGAGTAAAACCAAATTGCCTTCAAATTGATCAAGTTGAATTTCATTACTCTGATCATCTAAAAACGTTAATCCATCATATTTTTTAAGCTCTTTATTGATAACAAGATTTTTTATATCTTTGATTTCTGCTGCAACACAATTAGATATTAAAAAAGCAAATAATATTAAAAATCTCATGTTAAATAGGTATAATTAATTATCATGTCGAAAAATAAAAACAACCAGGCAATATGGGGCAATAGAATAAAAAAAAACACTTCATCAATTTTTCAAAAAGTGGGAAGTTCTATAGATGTTGATAAGAGACTATATAAAGAGGATATAATTGGATCAATTGCACATGCCGAAATGTTATTTAAACAAAAAATTATCACTTTTAAAATAAAGAATAAGATTGTTTATGGTTTAAACAAAATCAAAAAAGAAATAACGAACAAAAAATTTGAATTTAATAAAAAGTACGAGGATATTCATATAAATATTGAAAAAAGACTTTTCGAAATAATTGGTGAAGATGCGGGTTTTATTCACACAGCACGATCAAGAAATGATCAAGTGATCACAGACTTGAAAATTTGGATGAAATCATCAACCAAAGAAATTAATGTTCTATTAGATACTATTATTAAAAGTGTAATAAAAGCAGCAGAAAAAAATATATATACTCTTATGCCTGGATTTACTCATTTAAAAAATGCTCAGCCAGTTTCATTTGGCCACTATTTGATGGCTTATGTTGAAATGTTTAAAAGAGATCAAAAGAGATTCATAAATAATCTAGATAGTTTAAATGAAAATCCTTTAGGTGTCGCTGCTTTAACTGGAACCTCTTTTAATATTGATAGAAATTACACTACAAAAAAACTTGGATTTACAAAACCAACTAATAACTCAATAGATACAATTTCTGACAGGGATTTTGTGCTAGATTTTCTTTACTCTATTTCAGTCTGTGCCATGCATATTTCTAGAATAGCTGAGGAACTTATCATATGGAACTCTGATGCTTTCAAGTTAATAAATTTATCAGATAAAGTTGTAACTGGTTCTTCGATAATGCCACAAAAAAAAAATCCAGATTTACTGGAATTTTTACGAGGAAAGTCTGGAATTATTTATGGTAATTTGTTTTCTATGCTTACAGTTTTAAAAAGTTTACCTTTATCTTACTACAAAGATCTTCAAGACGATAAGGAAATTGTTTTTAAATCTAATGATACACTACAAAATTGTTTAAAAATACTTGATGAGATTCTTAAAAATTTTACACCAAATAAAAAACAAATGATAAAATTAGCTAACACAGGATATTTGACTGCAACTGATCTTGCAGATTATCTCGTAAAAAATCACTCAATGCCATTTAGAAAAGCATACAAAGTGACTGCTAATATTGTGAACTTTGCTGAAAAAAAGAAAAAAAATCTCGATCAATTAACGCTGGCTGAACTTAAAAAAATTGAACCAAAACTATCAAATGATGTATTAAAAGTGTTTGATTTAAAGAATTCTGTAAATTCTAAGAAATCATATGGTGGAACATCTTTTGATAATATTAAAAAAATGATATTGAAATATAAAAGAAAAAAATGAAAAAAAAGATTATTTTAGCAATAATTGTATTTTCTACATTGATCGCTTGTGGAAAAAAAGGAGACCCAGTCTATAAAGAATCTCAAAGTAATTCAAAAATACCAAGCTACTTTCTAAATAAAGCTTAATGAGATTTTTAAATAGTAAACTTAAGATTGAAAATACAATCCTGCAAAATATTGCTAAAAAATATGGAACACCTGCATATTGCTACTCGTATAAACAACTTAGAGAAAATATAAATGATTTTAAAAAAAATTTTAAATCCATATCACCATTAATTTGTTTTGCTATTAAATCAAATACTAACTTAAATTTAATAAAAGAAATAAAAAAATTTGGACTTGGGGCAGATGTTGTATCAATGGGTGAATTAATGTTAGCTCTTAAGGCTGGAATTAGTCCAAAGAAGATTGTTTTTTCAGGAGTTGGTAAGACTTCCAAAGAAATCAATTTTGCAATTGATAAAAATATTTTATTAATAAATTCAGAGTCCAAAAGCGAAATCATAGAAATTGATAAAATTGCTAAAATAAAAAAAAAACAAGTTAATATTGGTATTAGATTAAACCCAAATACTGATCCGAAAACTTTGAGCCAAATATCGACAGGTAAAAAAGATAATAAATTTGGAGTTAATGATAAAACATTTTTTGAACTTGTAAGATATTGTAAGAATTCTAAAAATATTAATTTAAAATGTTTAAGTGTTCATATTGGAAGTCAAATTTTAGATCATAAACCCTATGAAAAAATGTTAAGAATATTAGATAAAATCATCAAAAAAACCCAATATAAATTTGATTTTATTGACCTTGGGGGAGGTATGGGCATCCCATACAATAATGATAAAAAACTAAATTATAAAAAATATCATTCAGCAATTAAAAAATTTTTAAAAAATAAAAAATCTCAGATTATATTTGAGCCAGGTAGATCAATAATCGGCAATACAGGAGTTTTAATATCAAAAGTAATTTACATAAAAGAGAGTTATAAAAAAAATTTTGTTATTCTAGATGCTGCTATGAATGATTTAATGAGACCCGCACTTTATGGTGCAGTACATCGCATCTTACCTTTGTTAAAAAGAGGTAAAAAATCAAAGAAAATTTATGAATTTGTTGGCCCAATTTGCGAAAGCACTGATAAGTTTACGTCCATAAAAAATTTTCAAGAACTAAAAGAGAAAGATTTTATCGCAATTTGCGATGTAGGTGCCTATGGTATATCACTCAGTTCTAATTATAATCTTAGACCTAAACCTATAGAAATATTAATTAATGGATCTAAAATAAGAGTAGTTAAAAAAAGACAAAAGCACCATGAGATAATTTAGCTTTTGATAATTAATGATAAGAAACTTTCTATTTTCAATTTTCTTTTTTTCAGGAATAATTTTAATTTCAATTATTTTTCTGCCAGCGTTAATCTTACCACAAAAATTTACACTTTTTGGTGGGAAATTAATGGGTTATTGGGCTGCTATTTGTTTAAAAATTTTCTTGTCCACAAAAATCATTGTCAAAGGTAAAGAAAATTTAATTAAAAATGAAAAATTTTTTATTGCTTCCTCTCATCAATCTATGTTTGAAACTTTTTTCCTACAAACGATTTTTAATTCTCCTGTATTTATCTTAAAAAAAGAATTACTTATGATACCTATTTTTGGCTGGTACTTAAAAAAAATAGGATCAATTTCTATCAAAAGAAATAAGGTATCGAAAGAAAACATCAATTTTTTTGAAGATATTTCTAAAATAATTGCAAATACAAATCGACCAATAATAATTTTTCCTCAAGGAACTCGAGTATTACCCCACGAACAACCTCCATTTAAAAAAGGTGCATCAAGGATTTATGAAGAATTGAAAATAAAATGCCAACCGGTTGCTATTAATTCTGGTTACGTCTGGCCAAAAAAAGGAAAAAAAGATATTAACAAAACAATTACAATTTCAATTTTGGAACCTATCAAACCTGATTATTCCAAGGAAGAATTTTTAGGGATTTTAGAGAAAACTATATATTCTGAACTTAAATTGCTAAATTAACCTTTCATAGGCATAACTACAAAAATACTATCGAAATCACCAGGATCTTTGATTAGCGCAGGTGAACCTGAATCATTTAGAAACATTTCAATATTATTTCCATCTAATTGTGAAGCAACATCTATAAGATATTTAGAATTAAAACTAATTTCTAAATCATGATCAAATTTCACTACAAGGGATTCTTTTCCATCACCGCTGTTGGTATTATTTACAGACAAATCTAGTTTATCTTTACTTAAGCTAAATTTTACACCATCTTTTTTATCAAGCGATACTGAGGCTACTCTATCCACCGAACTTTGAAAAATTTTAAGGTCAATTTCTAATTTTTTTTGATTATTTTTTGGAATTACTTGAATGTAATTAGGAAATTTTCCATCTATTAACTTAGAAATTAAAATACTATTATTTAATTCAAATTTTATCTTAGATTTCATATTTGAAATTTTTACTTCACCATCATAATTTTCTAATAATGAACTTAATTGAAAAATAGTCTTTTTAGGTAATATAATCGGTTCAAAAATTTTTTTTTCATTTAATCTGAGTTTAGAAATGGACATACGATGACTATCAGTTGATACTGCAGTTAAGTAATTCTTATCCTCAACCTCTGTTTGATGAAAATAAATTCCACTTAAATAATGTCTGGTCTCATCATTTGACACAGAAAATTTACATTTATTTAGCAACTTTAATAGGTCTTTTGATTTAAGGCTAAATTCATTCTCATTAAAATTTTCATCTGTTAAAGGAAATTCCGAAGCGGGCATACAATTTAAATTAAAAATAGATTTTTCTGATTCTAGATGAAGTTTGCTATTGTCTGTTAAAGTTAAATTTATTTTTTTTCCTGATGAGAGTTTTCTAACAATATCATACATAGTAGACGACGTAGTGGTTGTTTTTCCTTCCTCTATGACTTCGACGTTATTTATTTGATTAATAAATATTAAGTCTAAATCTGTCGCTGTTATAGTGAGTTTTGAATTTTGTGCATCGAGCAATATGTTTGACAATATTGGAAGTGTACTTCGTTTTTCTATGACTCCTTGACAATAATTTAATGCTTGCTGTAGGTCTTGTTGGTTTACATTAAATTTCATTTTCTTTATTGCTATATAATATTTGATTTTTTAGTTTATCTATATTTGCAATCATATCTGGATCTTTTTCTTTTAATTTTTCAATAGTTTTAACTGAGTGAATTATAGTTGTGTGATCTCTATTTGAAAACTCTCTTCCAATTTCAGGCAGAGATTTTGAAGTCAAAATTTTTGTTAGATAAATTGCTGTTTGCCGTGGTCTTACTAGGTACCTAGATCTTCTTGATGAAAGCATTTCATTTTTACTAATCTTAAAAAATTTACACACAATAGTTTGAATGAGATCAATAGTTACTTTATTTTCATTTAAATTAAGTAAATCTTTTAATATAACTTTTGTCTCAGCTAAGCTTGGTATTTTGTTATAAATTCTTGAAAAGGATATAATTCTATTTATTGCACCCACCAATTCTCTTACACTCGTTGTGATTTTAATGCTTATAAAATCCTTAATTTCCTCAGGTATATTAAACTTTTCAGGATACAAATTATTTAAGTCACTTATTTTACTTTCAAGGATTTTTTTTCTGAGTGCTAAATCAGTTTTTTGAATATCCACAACTAGACCTCCTGCAAATCTTGACTTTATCCTCTCCTGAATTCTTGACAGCTTATTAGGAGATCTATCAGCAGAAATTATAATTTGAGAACCTTTGTCTAATAATGCATTAAAAGTATGAAAAAATTCTTCTTGCATTGCCTCTTTACCATTCATGAATTGTATATCATCAATTAACAAAATATCTGTATTACGAAAATACTCTTTAAATTTGACCATATCATTAGATTTGATTGATTTTACAAATTGATACATAAAACGTTCTGCCGATATAAACATAACCTTATTGTCTTTTTTCAGGTGATAACCAATTGCATTTAAAAGATGTGTCTTGCCCATTCCAACACCACCATAAAGATAAAGTGGATTATAATGTGAAATATTCTCTGAAACTTTTACAGAAGCTTCGTATGCTAATTTATTGCTGGAGCCAGTAATAAAGTTTTCAAAATTTTTGTTAGGATCTATTCGATTATATTGTAAATAAGAGTCTTTTATAAAAGAAACATTTTCTTTATTTTCTATGACATTAGTATTATTTTCATCCTGAGTTAAAGTAGGTTTATTTTCAGTTATTTTGAATTCAATTCGAACAATTTCTTTTTTATAATTTTTTATAATTTTCAAGATTTGATCTAAGTATCTAGATGTAATCCAATCACGAATGAATCTAGTAGGTACAGATAATAAGATATAATTATTGATTTCCTCGACAAAAGTTATTTTTTTAAGCCAACTTTCGTAAATATCTAGTCCTAATTTATTTTTCATTTCAGCTTGAACTAAATTCCAATCAAGAATATCGGATTTAGAATCTTTTAAACTATTATTATTTATAGAATTGTTCATAAATGTGGAGAGTGTTCAGTTAGAACCATAATAAAATTATTGCAACAAATAATTTTCAAAAATAAAAAAAAAATAAAATCTAGGATTGTGTAAATTTTTTTTTTTTAAAAAAAGTATTTGACAAAAAAAAATAAAGAAAAATAAAAAAAAAATATAAATAAAATTTATAATTGAATTAAATAAGTTTGTTTATTTACTAAATCTAAATATTGTGTGGAGAATTTTTAAGATCACAGATTTTGTAGATTTAAAAGTTGTATTAGGATTAACAACCTGAAGTGTTATTAAACTAGATTGATGCTATTTTTTTGGTAAACCTTGAAACGTTTCTAGAAGCGTTTTGTTTCTTTACGATGCCTGTTTTAGCTATTTTCATCAACTCAGAATTCAACTTAGGTAAGAACTTTAAAGCCTCAGACTTCTTTTTAGCTTCAATTAAAGAATTCATTTTCTTCAAAGCATTTTTATATCTACTTTTTCGAGCCTTATTAACAGCTGTTTGTTTTGAAATTCTTCTAATTCTTTTGATTGCTGATTTTGTGTTAGCCATATGCGCAGGGGTATAACTTGAGAATGAATTTTGGTCAATTAAATAATTATTATATTT
>LUMQ01000171.1_pt1 | contig 38091 bp, 39 predicted proteins | sample 729621 | NCBI WGS metagenome assembly LUMQ01 (sample SAMN03860259, study PRJNA289734) | marine metagenome | biome: seawater column; feature: ocean; material: water; isolation source: Red Sea water column Station 12 - depth 25m | place: Saudi Arabia: Red Sea | collected 2011-10-15 | depth 25 m | reverse complement strand
TGGATGCCAGAGAACGTATCCGTAAATGTTCTTGCAATAGTAACTGCTGGATTGGCAAAACTAGTCGAAGAAGTAAACCAATAGGCCGCAGTAATATATAATGCGACCAGTGTAGCGACAGACTCTCTTTTGTATTTCAAACCAAGTAGAATAGTTAACACTAACCCAAAAGCAGCTATGACTTCTGAAAAATATTGAGAAGAACCAGTACGAACGTTTGTAGAAAGTTGTATAACAGACATCTCAAACATAAAGTGTGCTAGGAAGGCGCCGAGTACTCCCCCAATTATTTGAAAAAATACATAAAGTAAAAAGTCAGATAAACTGATTTTTTTCATTATAAACATAATCAAACTAACAACCGGATTGAAGTGAGCACCAGAAAGTTCACTAAAAATTATGATCAAGACATATAGTATCGCACCAGTAGAAATGGCATTAGCCAAAAGTGCCACCGCATGATTTCCCATTGAAAGGTTATCAGCCATGATGCCAGATCCAACCACCGTAGCGACAAGAAAAAGCGTACCTAAAAACTCTGAAACAAAAGACCTCATAAAGTGTAAATACTAGAAGAAAAAGAAGACGCAAACACTCTTTAAAATAATTCCATAAAAAAATAACAATCTAGCTATTGCGGCTTAAGCCGCCAAGCAGCAGCCAGTAAAAATATGGCAAAAGCGGGTAATAGCAATGCCACAAATATCACCAAATCATAGGTGCCCAACTGCCAAACTAAAGATCCAAACAAAGGAGCTATAGCAGATCCTAGAACAAACCCTACTGCCAACAACCCTGAAATAATTCCGAAGTCATTACGGCCAAGAAGACTTGAAATCACCGTGGGACGTATAATACTCAAAACACCGTAGCTAGCCCCCTGAAAAACAACAAAAGCTATTATTAAACCAAGTGAAATATTTCCCAAATAAATTGACCCACCAGCCACAAACATTGAAATAAAGGATACAATGCAAAGCGAGAACACAGATACCTTTTTTTCGGATGCAAGCATCATCAAACGACCTACGACTTGCATTGGTCCAATGCAGGAGGCCGCGAGTACAGCCGTTTTAGCATCTAGTCCACGGTCATAAAAAATTGGCAGAAGATGACTTATTATTATCCCATGATTGAGTGACATGAGTGCAAATGTGCCACCAATAAGCCAAAAGGTGGGTTTTTTCATAACCGTTAGAACATTTTTTAAATTTCCAGAAGATCGTTTAACAAATTCGTTGGAAACTTTATTCAACATTTTTGTTGCGCTCCAAACTAAAGGCAAATTAACGATCAGAATTACTAATGAAAAAATTAGTATTGCTGATCTCCAACCAAAAAACTGGGTCAAAAAGTGAGCGCTTGAAAAAGAAATGGTGCCACCAAATCCAGCAGCCAGCGTTACAAAAGTTATCGCTCGTCTTGCATTATTCGCCATAGTGTTCGTTAAAAAAGCAAAGCATGCTTCGTAAAGAGAACAAGACATTGCTATACCCATAAAAAACCATAGAACGTAAAAATGCCAAATCTCAGTCGCTTTAGACAGTAAGAAGAGACAACAGAAAGCTAGAAGAGTGCCAAAGCAAAATACAAAGTTTCCTGAACCTTTGTCGATAAACCGTCCCACAAAAGGAGCAAAAATGGCAGACACAATAAGTGATAAAGTATATGAACCGGTCAGCGAAGTTTTAGAAAATCCTAATTGAGATTCCCAAATTGGCAAAAAAGCTGGAAATGAATAAAAGCATGTCGCCCAAGCAAGTGTTTGGGAAATTGCGAAAGGCAAAACGTACTTCGTAAATCGGAGACCAGAAATTTCCAGGTTATCTTCAGACTGACCAGTCATAAAAAGCCTTTGTTAAAACGTCAAAACGAAATTGACTGAAAAGATTAAGAATTTCAAACATAAGTAACAATTCTAGAAAAACTGTTGAGAATAATTTTTATTGAATTTAACTATTTATTAGAACTTTTGACTGTTAAATTTCTTAAACAGTTTCGATATGAGACAACGCTATGGATGAACATGTAAATTTTGTAAACATGAAAGACGGAACTCGTGAGGAATACGAATTACTCGCCCGATTAGAAAAACCCTATCTTGCTCTTACTGCAGATCGAGTACTTGAGGAATTAAAAAGAGCTGGCGAGGCCACACTAGAAGGGTACAAAATCACGAGACTACAGCATGGACTGCAATCGGGAACTCGAGCTCTTCGTGATGGTGCAGATCTAGATTGGGTGGTCGGCGCACTTCTACATGACATTGGGGACGGTTTAGCCCCACAAAACCATGACAAAATGTCAGCTGAGGTTATCAGGCCATTCGTAAGGTGGGATGTTGCGTGGACTGTCGAGCACCATGGAATCTTCCAAATGCTCTATTATGGGCATCATTATGGATGGGATCGAAACGCCAGAGACCAATTCAAAGATCACCCTGTTTTTGATAATTGTGCTGAGTTTTGCGAACGATGGGATCAATCAAGTTTTGATCCAGACTACCCAACGGAAACACTAGAAATATTTGAGCCGATGGTTAGAGAGGTTTTTGGACGAAAAGCTTATAACCCTGAAATCATTCAAGAAGGGTTTGTTTCGTCATTAACTGGAAATCCTTAAGCAAAAGTTTGAATAACAAAAGAGCTGCTTTTGATGAATAAGAAAAATGAGCTAATCCTAGTGCGGCACAGCAAAGAACCCGCTGATGATCGTGTGTTTACTTTTGCACGGCTAAATGGCCTGATCCCGATTGAAAAATTTCCATTTCAAGGTGACCTTCTTGGCGAACCAACAGAAAGAACTTTTGGGACAGTTATTTATGGTGGTCAGTTTAGCGTTCTAGAAAATAATATTTACCCTTTTCTTAGAGAGGAAGCCAACTGGATAAGCTCTTGCATGGAAGCAAATTTACCCATCTTAGGGCTGTGCCAAGGCGCACAGCAGATAGCTCAATTATTGGGAGCAAAGGTTGGTCCAACCGAAGACAATCGCCATGAGTTTGGATATTATGAAGTTACTCCCACAAGTGAGGGATTGAGTTTCTTGCCAGAACCAAAGTTCTTCACACAAGCGCATTTTCACACTTTTGAAATCCCAAAAGGGGCTGTTCATTTAGCTCGCAGTAAGGGGTTTGAAAATCAAGCATTCCAGTACGGAAAAAATGTTTTCGGACTTCAATATCACCCCGAATGCACGATCGAAGGTTTTAGACGGTGGCAATCTAATTCACCGTCAGAAAGTTGCCTTGGTGTTCAGAATGTCCAAGAGCAAACCAGCCTTATGATGGAACACGATGCTTCGCAAGCTGCTTGGTTTTATAATTTCATGTCAAAGCTTTTTGCTAATCCAGCCAAATAAAACTTTTATAATATAATCAGTCTAAGATAATTATATTTTAAGCTTCTTTTTTTTCCTTATTACCAATCAACTGGATAATTATTAACAATCCCGAAGATATAACTATTAAAATTGTTGATATTGCAGCGATTGTTGGATCGATCTGATCTCGCAAGGCTAGAAACATGCTGCGGGTAATTGTTGAATTATCTCCTCCAGCAACAAAAAGCGAAATAATTATTTCGTCAAAAGATGTTAAAAACGCGATAAGGGAAGCAGAAATAATAGAAAACTTAATTTGAGGTAAGGTAATCTCCCTAAATGCCCGAAACCGTGTGGCACCTAAGGAGCGAGCAACCTTCTCTTGGTTCATGTCGTAGTTTTTCAGAGCACTGAATACGATAATCAATACAAGAGGCATTGCCACCAAGGAATGACCTAAAACCAAACCAAAAATACTGCCAACCAGTTTAAATTGAACAAAGAAGTAAAAAAGACCAATTGCAACAAGTATAATTGGGACCATCATTGGCGAGATGAATATCGGAAACAAAATCTTGCTGAGCCTAGAATTACTATTCACCAAACCGTAAGCCGCCATTGTTCCAACTGGCGTGGCAACAAATATTGTTAGTACTGCAACCTTCACTGAGGTCCAGGTTGCCTGCATCCAATCATTAAAACCGTTTTCAACTTTCCAAGCAAAAAAGTAATTCTCATACCATCTGAGCGACCATTCTCTAGGCGGAAATTCAAGATATTGGCTGGCTGAAAATGACATTGGGATCACTACCAGAGATGGTACAATCAGTAAGAATAAAATTATATATGAGAAAATATAAAGCCAGAGCCTGTCTTTTAAACGAATTTGCGTCTCAGAGACATTTTTATTCAAAAAACTCATAATGATTACCTATTCCCAAGTTGGTCCATGGAAACTAGCTTTGAGGCAATAAAGAGAATTATCCCCGTTACAACAAGCAAGACGACACCAAGTGCACTGGCTGCTCCCCAACTAAAATAGAGCTCAATATTACTGGATATTTTCATAGCAGCCATAATGACTCTTCCACCACCGAGTATTGCAGGTGTTACATAAAAACCAAGACAAAGAACAAAAACAATCAAGAGCCCAGCAAGCAAGCCAGGCAAAGAAAGAGGGAAAAATACTGTCCAAAAAGCTCGAGTTGGTGTGGCCCCCAAGCTTGACGCCGCCTTCAATGTATCTTTGTCTATAGAACGCATGTTTGCATACAATGGCAAAATTAAGAACGGAAGCATAATATGCACCATCCCAATAAGCGTCCCTGTTGTGTTATGAACAATTTTGATAGGTTCGGTAATCAATCCCAGTTCAATAGCCATATTGTTCAAAAGTCCCTTTTTTTGGAGCAGAACCAACCAAGCGTAGGTTCTCACCAATAGGCTTGTCCAAAATGGAATTAGTACGCCAATCATACATATATTGGCCCATTTTCGAGAAAGCTGAGACATGAAATAGGCAAGTGGGTAACCTATTGCAGCACAGATTATAGTTGTAAGTATGCTTATTTTAAATGTGGTTATAAAAATACGAATGTAAGCCTTGCTTTTCATCATACGTTCGTAGTTTTCAAATGAGAAACTTCCATCTCTTCCAATAAATGAAAGATAAAACAACCAACCGACAGGAATTACAATCAAAGCTGTCACCATAATCAGATATGGCAAAGTTAATCCAAAAAAAGTGAACCGCTCGTTCGCAGCAACTTTTTGTAAACCTTTTTGGTTCAGTTTTCCCGCTTCAACAATTGTCATTCTCAGCTTACCACGTAGCTATCTGCAACCTTGAGCCCGATCGAGACTGTTTGGCCTACTTCTGGAAGAGCTTTTTGTGTCACGCTTTCATTTGGAACGCGAACACGAACTTCTTGCCCATCATCATTTGAATTGAGCTTTACAACCAAGAGCTGGCTCTCCCCTTGAAAAATAGAGTCGATTAATTTTCCAGAAAAGTAATTTGCCCCTTTAACTTTCTTATCAGCTAAAAATGCTTTTTCTGGGCGTACTACTAAAAGATAATCACCATCTTTCTCAGTTTTTTCAGCCATAACAATCTTTTCGCCATTTAAGCTGGCTTTTCCATCGCGAATGGCAACAGGAAGAAGGCTCGACTCTCCAATGAAGTCAGCAATAAAGTGATTGTTCGGATGCTCATAAATTTCATTAGGTGTTCCAAGCTGCATAAGCTCACCATGATTTATGACTGTAATTCTGTCTGACATCGTCAGCGCTTCTTTCTGATCATGTGTAACATAAACCGTCGTCATATTGAGAGTGTCATGCAACTGCCTAAGCTCTATCTGCATTTCCTCACGCAATTTCTTATCAAGCGCAGAAAGTGGCTCATCCATTAATAGTATCTTAGGTTTAAATACTATGGCTCTGGCAAGCGCCACTCGTTGACGCTGACCTCCAGAAAGTTCATTTATTCCTCTGTGTCCCAGCCCTTCAAGTTTTACAGTATTGAGTGCCTCCTCAACACTTCGCTTTGTTTCTGCTGCACTTACACCACGCAGTTTTTGAGGATAGCCTACATTCTGTTCAACTGTCATATGCGGAAAAAGAGCATAGTTTTGAAAAACCATGCCAATACCACGAAGATGTGGTGGCTTTAAAATAACCTCTTCATCTCCAAATTTTACACTACCGTAATCTGGGTTGGTAAAACCTGCCAAAACCATCAAAAGGGTCGTCTTTCCAGATCCCGATGGTCCTAGAAGGGTCATAAATTCACCAGATTTGATTTCTAGGCTGACATCTTTAAGCGCATAAAATTGATCATATTTTTTCGTGACTTCACGAATAGATATATTTAGAGAAGTTTCATTCATTAGTTTGTAATCACTGTATAAAGTCGCCCGAAGGATAATTCCTTCGAGCGCTTAGTTTTAATTGAGATGAGTAGATTATTCAGTCATCATTTCAGTATACATTTCAGCAGCTATTGTACGCCACTTAGCATACCAATCTTGGCTTATTGTAAGCTGATACTTCGCATTATCAGGATGGCTGGGCATCATGCGAGCTCTAGATTCTTCCATTAGGCCAAGCTCATATACTTTTCCATTAGTCGGACCATAAGTAATGTATTTAGCAAATTCTGCCATGTACTCAGGCTTCATCATCTCTGCGATATACTTCATTGCCAAATCTTTGTTCTTTGCACCTTTTGGAATTCCGTAGCCTTCCCAGTCCATAATACCAGACTGCCAATCATATGCCACTTTAGCACCGTCTTCTTTGGCAACATCAAATCGACCATTCCAGCCTGTGGTCATGTCAACTTCACCATCTTTCATTAGTTGAGCATGTTGAGCTCCAGAAGACCACCAAACAGCAATGTGGGGTTTAATAGATCTAATCTTATCGAGCGCTCTTTCTATTCCTTCTTCACTGTCCAAGACCTCATAGACTTGTTCCTTAGGAACGCCATCAGCTAAAAGAGCTGTTTCAAGCTGACCGTCAACCTTGTTTCGCATAGCACGAGTACCAGGAAACTTTTCAACGTCATAGAAATCAGCCCATGTTTTAGGTCCATTTCCCTCTCCATAAGTTTCGGTGTTATACGCTGCAACCACAGAGAAAATATCAGCACCAGCACAATAATCACTGTACATTCCAGGCAAGTGATTACTTACATCAATTACTGAATAATCTAGTTTTTCTAAAACGCCTTCTGCGGCGCCTGAAGCACAGCTACCGGCTCCGCTTGAAAAAATATCAAACTTATCAGCGCCAGATTTCACCATGAGTTTTACATCAGAAATACCACCATAAGTATCTTCTTTCACCGTAATACCCATTGCCTTAGCAGCGGGCTGAAAAATACCCAGTGACTGCCCTTTTTGATATGCACCACCCCAAGAAACAATTCTTAGTGTATCGTCAGCATAGCTAACGGCAGCGGAAAACATTAAACCAGCGGCGGCAAGGCCTCCAATGGCTGATTTCATAATAGTTTTTTTCATAAAATTCCCTCCCTATTACTCTATTCATCACCAAGACTGCACTGAGTCGGGTGATTTAAGCAACAAAAGTTTATGAAATTAACGTTTACCTAGCGTTAATTATTTGTCGTTTGTCACGCCAGCGATACCAAGAAACAACCGCAGGAAGAAACCATGGGTTTCCTGAATACAGAGGTTTTGTTGGAAAAGGCAGGTCATCAAACGCCGTCTTTCCTTCAGCCAATCCCAAAACTTTTTGGCCCAATCTCATACCCAGATAACTTGCCATCGATACACCTGAACCACAGTACCCCATAGAATAATATATCCCGTCGTGACATCCCGTATGGGCCAGTTCATCAAAGGTATAAGCAACGGTTCCAAACCACGAGTGAGTCACTTTGATTTCACTCAACTCTGGAAAAATCCGAACGAGATCATTGTGAAGTTTCGGACCACTTGATGCTGTGTTAGTTTCTTTAGCCGAAACGCGCCCACCAAATAAGACTCTCGTACGATCAGGAGAGGGTCGATAATAATAGACGACTTTACAGGTGTCAGTTATATTTCTGTTTGTAGGAAATAGTTTATCCATCAAGCTTTTTTCTATTGGCTCCGTCGCAATAATGTAGCTTCCAATTGGGATTACTCTTCGTCGAAGCCATGGCGTTATTGGGCTAGTATATCCATTGGTAGCAACAACAAGGTCTTTACAATCGATATTCCCTTTTGATGTGCGAACTCTAAAACCGTTATCAAGTTTTTCTATATGTTGAGCTTCACAGTATCCTACAACAGTTGCACCAGCCTCAATTACACGAGACAAAAGTCCACGATGGTACTTGGCTGGGTGCACTGAAGCATGCCTAGGAAATACCACACCTCCATGATAAATATCCGTTCCCAGCTCTTTATGTTGCTCTGCTTTGGGAACAATTTCCGTTGGTATATTTTCATACTTTGTAAGTTTTTCAGCGTCTCTGGCTATATCATCATAGTGTTCTCCAGAATGAGCAGCATGGAAACGACCAGCTCTAAGAAAGTTACAGTCAAGTTTTTCCTTAGTAACTAGTTCCTCAATCCAGTCCAATGCGTTAACGCCTTCTTGCCTCATTGCACTAGCCTGAGACGCCCCAACTTTTTGAGTTAATTTTTCAAGCGACGGTTTGACGTGCGTACTTATTTGACCTCCATTTCGAGTACTACAACCATATCCCGGGTAGCCACTTTCAACGACCATAACATCGCGACCACCTCTTGCTATTTCGAGCGCAGCATTCAAGCCCGTATATCCAGAGCCAATGACTAAAACATCAACCCTGTTTTTAATGTCACTGGATACACCTGAAGTCTTGGGTAAGTCATCGAGCCAGTATGATGTATCTTTCCAATCTGCTGCCCACATATCGTGATCCCTTAAATTCTAGATAATTTTAGGTATAAAAAGAAAACCCTAACCAAACTTTAACTTGCTTTGATGAAATTTCAAAAGTTTATATTTGCTATTCTAAATTACTAACTTGATAGATCGACTTAGACAGCCATTCATCAGTAATTTCAAACCCCCAGCCAGGGTCACTTTTTATAGAAACGCACCCATCCTCAATATCAAACAGACTATTTTTGAATAAATTTTGTTGCCATGGATAGTAGTCTGCTCCCTCAATTGAAAACTCCAAATATTTCCCTGCATTTGGAATTGCTTTCAACAAATGCATTGTAAAGAGTGTTACGAGGGACAGATTTGCACAATGCGGCGTCACCGGTATGCCAGCGGATTTTGCAAGTTCAACAATTCTCATCGTTCGCGCTATACCTCCCAGATATAAAATATCTGGCTGAACGATATCAACAGCTCGCATATCAATCATTCTTTTCCAAGTCGGGATATCGCAATCCTGTTCACCACCCGTAACATCAATATTAAGCGTATCAGTTACAGTCTTAGTTTGTTCAAGTTCCCAGTAAGGACAAGGTTCCTCGAAATGACAAAACCCATTATCTTCAAGCATGTGACCGACTTCAATTGCTCTATCCGGTGAATAACAGCTATTTGCATCAATGAGCAGAGACGCATTGTCTCCCAAATATTTACGCATAGTTGGAATGATTTCTTCAGTTCTTCCAGGCCACTCATCTTCGTTACGACCTACTTCAGCTCCAGCTCTTACTTTAAAAGCATCATACCCAAACTCACCCTGTAGTCTCACAAGACGTTCCGCCTCCTCTTTTGGCGTGATATCTCGCTTCATTGAAGAGGCATAAGCTCTTAATTTACCCGGCGTTCCCCCCAAAAGTTCAACAACAGGTTTTTGACTTTGTTTGCCTCTTAGGTCCCAAATGGCGGTATCAAATCCACCTATTGCCCTTCTTAAATAAGATCCGGGAAATTTATGTTCTCGCTCCGTAACCAAATCAAGCAAGTCATCCAAATCAGAGATTTGAACACCCAAAACCCAGGGAGCCACCTGCCGATGTAAGACCTGACAGGTAATATCTGAGTGATAAGTGGAAACCTGACCCCAACCCTGTGAGCCTGTTTCGTCAGTTACACGAACAAAACCAACGAATTCGTTACAAAAGGTTTCTATCGAAGTAATCCTTATCATTTCTAAATTCCTATATTTTTTGTTCAGCTAATATAATATCAGCAGCTTTTTCTCCCACCATAATAGAAGGAGCATTTGTATTACCTGTTGTAATTCTTGGAAAAATTGAAGCATCCGCAACTCGAAGGCCATCAATTCCATGTACCTTAAGACTTTCGTCTACAACCGATGAGGAAATATCTTTACCCATTCGGCAAGTGCCGCATTGATGAAAAACTGTTCCACCTTCACTTCTTGCAAAATCCATAAAACTTTTGTCATCATTAAAATCTGACCCAGGAGAAAGTTCTTCTTCAACAATATCTCTCATTGCTTTTGTTTTTAAAAATTTTCTCATCAAATGCATTCCAGATATCATGACTTTTTTATCTTCCTCAGTAGACAAATAATTTCCAACGAATTTTGGACTTTCGAACGGATCTGAAGATTTAAGAGAAATCCAGCCCTCACTGGTAGGTTTTGTCGGATTAAAGCCAAGCCTAACCGCAGGATAGGGATCAGGACTCATCAGGGGACGCTTGCCTTGTGGCGCTGTAGAGTAGCTCAAAGGTGAAAAATAGAGTTGCAAATCAGGAGCTTCTAAAGAGGGATCAGACTTCACAAAACCACCCGCTTGGTTCAAGCTCATTGCAAGTGGACCAGACTTAAAAAATAAATACTCCAACCCTACCAAAAATTTTCCCAAAACTGGTCGAAGTTTTTGGTTAAGAGACGGACGATTTACCGCCAAAGTGAAATCTACTCCAATATGATCCTGCAGATGACATCCTACGTGTGGCATGTCTTGCAAAACAGAAATACCATGCGGTTGTAACTCACTAGCGGGGCCTAAACCTGAAAGGTACAATAGGTGCGGCGAATTAAGGGCTCCCGCACTTAAGATAACTTCTCCATCTGTTAAAACAGTTGTTTCTCTATTTCCTTGAGAAAAACACACACCTGTTGCTCGCCTACCGTCAAAGATCAGTTTTGTAACATGAGCATTCGTTATGACTCTTAAATTTCTACCACTGTTTCTTTTAGATATGTAAGCGCTGGCAGAAGAAACTCTTAGCCCATTGGCTATCGTCGTTTGATAGACAGATACGCCTTCCATGTGGCTACCATTATAGTCTCCATTTAAAGGAAAACCTAATTCTTGACCCGCTTCTAAATATTTATTTGTTAATGGATGAACATCACGTTCGACATTGGAAACGCCAACTGGACCAGAACTACCCCTAGCTGAGGAACTCTTACCTTTCCAAGCCTCTATTTTCTTAAAAAGGGGTTCTACATTGCTCCAACTCCAACTTGGAGCCACTTTTTCCCAATCTTTAAAATCGTTTTGGTGACCACGCACATAAACCATGGCATTGATAGCACTCGAGCCGCCTAAAACCTTTCCTCTGGGCCAATACATTTTGCGCCCGTTCAACTCAGCTTCCGGCTCCGTTTCGTATTTCCAATTAAACTTCTGATCGTAAAATAGAGAGCCATAGCCCAACGGAACTTTTATTTTCAAAGATCCGTCAGAAGGTCCAGCTTCAAGAAGAAGCACTTTGACCGATGGGTTTGAAGACAGTCGACCAGCTAGTGTGGCGCCAGAAGATCCACCACCAACGATTATATAATCGAAATCGCCCAATTTTCCCTCTTCATAAGTCGAACGGTGTTTATTCGATACCACCTTAATCTAATCAAAACATCAATTCATATATCAATCATTGGATGGATAACGTTGACTTGCTTCTAGAACATTAAGGTCCATGTGATTGCGCATGTAACGCTCTGATGCCTGTTTCAACGGTTGGAAATCCCACGGATAGTATCCACCTTTGCGTAAAGCTTCATAAATTATTTTTCGTTTTGCCTGACTTTCGCGCACATCATGATCAAATCTTTCTAAATCCCAATTTGATTTTCTAATATTTCTAAAGGTCGCAAGAGTATTTTTATAATCGATTTCATTAGCTAGATTGTTCAATTCATTCGGATCGTTTCCCAAATCAAATAACTGCTCAGGATCCAGTGCACAGTAAGTATACTTCCACTGATCCTTGCGTATACCAACCATGGGTGCGTGACTTGCCTCAGCAGCATATTCCATTAACACAGGATTTTGCCTTTTTTGTCCTTGCATAATGCCACACAAACTCTCTCCCTTTATCCAAGGAGTAACTTCCGACATAGTAATGCCTGCTAGTTCACAAATAGTTGGGCACAGATCAATTGTTGAAACTGGGATATCTATTGTGTCCGCTCGCATTTTAGAATTGGAGATCATTAATGGTACTCGGGCAGATCCCTCAAAAAATGACATTTTGAACCACAGCCCACGCTCTCCCAACATATCCCCATGATCAGAGACGAAAATTATAATGGCTTCCTGGTCAGTCTCTTCCAGTGTTGTTAATAATTCGCCAATTTTATCATCTAAATAGGATATGTTTGAGAAATAAGCACGCCTAGATTTTTCTATCATCTCATTATCTATTCGATAAGACCGCCAGTCATTTGCATCAAATATACGCTTAGAATGGGCATCATGATTTTCGTAAGTAATTGCTTTCACCTCCGGTAAAAGATGCGAACAATTTGCATATAGGTCCCAATATTTTTTTCGTGCTACATAGGGATCATGTGGATGCGTAAAACTGACTGTTAAACACCAAGGTCGTTTATCATGGCCCCGTGCTAAATCATAAATTTTAGTTTTGGCATTAAACGCAACTTCATCATCGTATTCTAGTTGGTTTGAAATTTCACCAATCCCGGCACCAGTCACTGAACCTAAATTATGATACCACCAATCAATACGCTCACCTGGCTTGCTATAGTTAGGAGTCCAACCGAAATCTGCAGGATAAATATCAGTTGTTAATCTTTCCTCAAAACCATGGAGCTGATCAGGTCCGACAAAATGCATCTTACCCGACAAACATGTTTGATACCCTGCCCGACGTAAATGGTGGGCATAAGTTGGAATTGTAGAAGAAAACTCGGCCGCATTGTCATAAACACCATTTTGAGAAGGAAGCTGACCTGACATAAAAGCGGCACGACCAGGCGCACATAAGGGACTTGCGGTATAGGCATTTCGAAACCTAGTCGAATGAGAAGCTAAACGCTTCAAATTTGGGGTATGAAGCCAATCGGCTGGTCCATCGGGAAACAAAGTACCGTTCAGTTGATCAACCATAATTACTAAAAAATTGGGTTGTGATGTCATATTAATTCCTAAATAAACTCATCAGTTTTACTCATAAATTTTGAGGTTAAATTATCGGCGGTGGTTTTCTGCGAGCTCCTGAAATTGCGTTACCGGCAATTGCTAACAACAAAATCAATCCGCCAACAAGTGTACTAAGTGTTACAATCTCATTTAGAAACAAATAAACCCAAACAGGTCCTAGAAGAACTTCAGCTAACGATAATAATGTTAATTCTGCGGCGGGTAAAGTTTTGGAGCCTAGCGTATATAAAACCAAACCAGCTCCAACTTGAAACACCCCCATTCCCATCGAGATGCTGGTATCATTTACCGAAATTTGGAAGGGCAAGCCACTGAGCAGGCAAATACTTGAAGTTATAAAAATTGCAAAAATCCCGGACAAAAGTACGGCAGGGAGCATTTCTACTGAACGTCCCCAGCGTAATGCGACGGTAAAGACTGCAAACCCAAACGCCGATCCCAACGCCGCTAAACTTCCTAAAAGTGCTGACCCTGTGGATTTATCTTGAACCATTATACCAATGCCAAGCATTGCAAATAATATAGAAATCCATGTCGCTTTTCTTACTTTTTCTCTTAAAAACAACCAGCCAAGTATTGCAGCTATGAAAGGGGCGCAGGCAAATAAAAGCATTGCAGTTGCAACAGACGTAGATTGTATTCCATAGATCGCACCAGAATAAGCTCCAACTAGTGCCAGGCCCGCCACGCAAGCTGGTAGACCAGCCGCCCTAATTACTGTGAAAAGATTTTCTTTCGATCGTAAATAAATTACTATCGCCAAAAAAAGACTTAAACTAATAGATCTATATAAAAGTATCTGCCAAACCGTAGCTTCATCTATCATCCTGATCCCAAGTCCAACAGTCGACCATAGCACGCCCGCCATAAATACAAATAATAAGCCGCGCCGCGCCTCACTTTTGTAACCCAGATCCTGTACTTGCTTCATTTATAATCCATTCACGCAATCACTGAACGTTAACCGAAACAAAAATTGTAAGACATCTAGTTCGCGACATTTAGAACAGTCGTTTTCATAAGATAAATTAAGCCTTGAGATAAAATTAATCATCCATAAGGATGTTCGATAATATTAAATTGGATACTTCAAATTAAAAAAGGGCTGCAATCATGGAGAGTTTTTGATGTCAAAAACATTTCCTAGGAATATGAAAACTCTGCCACCAGCTGCAACAAGTGCGCAAGGATGTTATATCTATGACAAGTCGGGCAAATCTTATTTAGATGGCTCTGGAGGTGCGGCCGTTTCATGTCTGGGCCACGGAGATCCAGACATTATATCGGCAATTAAGTCACAAGCTGATCAGTTATCTTTTGCTCATACAGGTTTTTTTACATCTGAGCCTGCTGAAGAGCTTACAGAATTACTCATCAAATATGCGCCAGGTGATTTAGATCGTGTTTACCTCGTTTCCGGTGGATCAGAAGCAACTGAAGCAGCCATTAAACTTGCTCGACAATTTCATATTGAAAACGGAGAACCTGAAAGAAAAAACCTGATAGCACGCAAGCAAAGTTATCATGGCAACACTCTTGGTGCACTAGCCGCAGGTGGTAATGAGTGGCGGCGCAAACAGTTTTCACCTTTGTTAATAAATGTAAGCCACATATCGCCTTGTTATGAATATATCCTTAGAGAAGAGACCGAGACCGCCTACGAATATGGGCAGCGGATGGCTCAAGAACTTGAAGATGAAATTCTTCGGCTTGGCCCAAAGTCTGTGATGGCTTTCATGGCTGAGCCTGTTGTGGGCGCGACGCTTGGGGCGGTCCCAGCAGTTGATGGATATTTTCAAAAAATCCGAAAAATTTGCGATCAATATGGTGTGCTACTTATCTTGGACGAAGTGATGTGCGGAATGGGTCGGACAGGACATTTATATGCTTGTAATGCTGACAATATTGCACCAGATATACTTTGTATCGCTAAAGGTTTAGGTGCTGGATACCAGCCAATTGGGGCAATGCTTTGCACCTCTCACATCTATGAATGCATAGAACATGGAAGTGGTCTATTTCAGCATGGGCACACTTATCTTGGACATCCGGTTGCAGCAGCTGCGGCTAATGCAGTTATAAAAAAACTTATAAATAACGATTTAGTGAATCGCTCTGCAGAAAAGGGAAAAAAGCTATCAAACATGCTTGAAAGCAAATTTTCTCAACACCCAAATGTGGGGGATATTCGTGGTCGGGGCTTATTTCAAGGAATTGAGTTCGTAGAAGATCGTGAAACAAAGAAACCCTTAGATCCAGATCTAAAGTTTGCGGCTAAATTAAAAATGAATGCCTTTGAGGCCGGCCTTATCTGCTATCCAATGTCAGGAACAAGAGACGGAAAAAATGGGGATCATGTCCTTCTTGCCCCACCATTCATTATTGAAGATACTCAGTTAGACGAGCTTGTTGAAAAATTGGATATGGCAATAACAGCAACTTTAGGAAAGTATGTGTGAAAAAAGTTACTTTTGAAAAAGATGGCCGCATAGGTCGGATTACACTGAACCGGCCTGACAAATTGAATGCGATTGATGACCAAGTCCCCGGCCATTCTTTCAGGTAAAGGTAAGGGTTTCTGTGGAGGTTACGACCTTGGTGCTTACGCTGAAAACCAAGGACAAAACAATGTGTATCAAGGGGAGAAGTGGGATCCTCTCATCGATTATAAATTTATGTGGGATAATACACAGAAGTTTATGTCTCTCTGGCGATGTCCAAAGCCAGTCATTTGCAAAATTCATGGGTTTGCAGTTGGGGGAGGTTCAGATATCGCCCTATGTAGCGATATGATTTTTATGGAGGAAGAGGCCAAAATTGGCTATATGTCTACACGTGTTTGGGGCTGCCCATCGACCGCAATGTGGGTATACAGGATTGGAGCCGAACGCGCTAAAAGAGTTTTATTTACTGGTGACCAAATAAGTGGCATTGAAGCCGCCAACATGGGCCTTGTTTTAAAAGCTGTCCCCAAAGATAGGCTTGATGATGAAGTTGAGGCAATGGCACAGCGGCTAGCTAGTGTGCCGATCAACCAGTTGGCTATGCAAAAGATGGTTATCAATCAGGCAGTGGAAGCAACTGGTCTTTCTGGAACGCAGCAGTTGGCCACACTTCTAGATGGTATCTCCCGCCACACTCCGGAAGGACATAATTTTAAAAAACGCGTAGAGGAAAAAGGGTGGAAGCTGGCGGTTAAGGAACGCGATGATGGTTCTTTCGATTGGACCAAAAACATGCCTTTTGACGAATGAATTTACTGGATTTTTTCAAAGCCATTGTTAACCTAAACCCACAATTCAAGGGAGAGTCAAATGTCCAAAAAGTTAAGTATTATACGTTTTAAACCGAAGCCAGAACATTACGACGATTTTCTACAGGACGTCATTGAAAATGGAAAAGAGAGAGAACCGGGCACTCATTTTGTAATGAAAAAAGATGACGAAGTTATTGCTATTGTTATTCGTGATTCAGAAGGTTTTGAGCAAAGTGCGCAGGATGGCGTTGTTAATTGGTTAGACGAGCGCAGACCAATGTTACAAGAATTTGATCCTGTAAATAGGCACACGATACCAATGACTGGTGATTTGATCGAGTAGCTTGAAGCAAAAATCTTTTTAATTTTGTTACTTAACTAAATATAGCAGGCTATTTGATTTTGGCCTGCTATTTGAATTTTTCAGATCCTAACTGTGACATTCGTTTTTTGAGTTCTTTTTCAAGAATATTTGCCTCGTAAGGTTTCATTTTTTTCCACCTTTGGCACTCATGACGTGTACGGCCACAGCCCAAACACCAACCGTTTGGTCCCGAAAATTCGCAAATATCAATACAAGGGCTTTTACGTCGTTTCACAATAAAGCTTTCAAGATCTCTTAAATAATTTTTATTAAATCTATCAGTATTAACCACTTAAAGATTCAATATCTTTTTTTTCAATTTCATCAACCGGCTTAGTAAGCCTCCAATCTTGGATTGAACCGTCTGAATGACGCGCTGTAATAACAGTTTCTATCGGCGGGCAACCTTCATCGTGACACCGCAGTTCTGCTACCGTAAGCACAGTTGTTTCAGGGAAGTCAAAGTAAGTAATGACAAGATCTTTAATCCCACGAACTTTTGCTCCAGCGGGGCGTTTTCGATCAAATAGATTTTGCATTCATTTCTCCTGCCCAAAGGGTAGACCATAAAATATTGCCTTCTTCATCACCAACCAAGACGTGTGATAAAGATGAGGTTAGCGATATTCCAGTAATTGCAGAGCCTGAAGAACCTTTAATAACAATAGGCTCCTTACTCTCATCAATTTCAGCCAAAAGAACAGACCCATCACGAAACCCTGCGAAAACTGCACTTTCAGTGTTAAGGGCTTGAACGCAAGTCGCTATTTGTTTTTTGGAAGGAGCCACGCAAACTGGCGCACGTCCCATGGGGCCATCTTTTCCATCAAATGGCCAGCAAATAGCTTCATTGGCACCAGATGTCACAAGATAAGGAGTGTCGCCTACCCAAGCAAAACTTTTTACTTTCGCAGGATAGCCTGACATCGCAAGATCAACCTTATCACGAAGTCGCCAACCATGCAGAGCGTTTTCTTGCATAGCCGTAACAACATATTTTCCATCTGGGCTAAAACATACATCGCCGTGGAAGCCTTTCCATATTAGCTTTGATGATTTCCATCTTCTCTCTTTTGCCTCCCAAACGGTCACACCTCCATAGTGCGCGACTGCCAAACGCTTTCCTTTTGCATCAAAAGCCATTCCGCCAACAGTACTGGCGTGTTCTAAAACGCTAGGTTTCTTTTGACCTTTAGACCAAACATGGGCCTTTCCACCTGAAGAGCAGGCATACTTACCGTCAATGACAGCAACACAGTCAACCCATTTTGTTCCAAATGAAGCAATTTCTTCCACAGTATTGTCGGATGAGATCCTGACAAATTTCCCGTCATCACTTCCTGTAAAAATATGTTCACCATCAGTAGCCATACAAAGTACAACGCCTGCGTGCGCCTTGGCAGTTGAATAACCAACGCCTTCTCGGAATATTCGAACATTGCCATCTCCAAAACCAACAGCAACGCTGTCACCTATAGTCACTGACCCTGTAACTGGTGCGCCGAAATTGAATTTAGTTGCGCGTCGCTCTAACTCAGTTTCTTCAAAGCTAGGGCGTCGTCTTTGGTTTAAGGTTAACTCAGAATTTAAGCTATCTTGCAAGCTTCGAACCCTTCTTTCAAACCCATATTTTCAATATCACGACCAATAAACACTACTCGAGAACTCTTAGGCTTATCTTTTGGCCATTCCCCCATAGGAGAACCGTCCATGAGCATATGAACTCCCTGAAAAACGTAGCGTTCGTCAAGACCATCAAAATCAAGAATGCCCTTTGATCTTAAGATATCTTGACCTCTAGTTTGAAGCACTTTGCCAAACCAAGTTTGAAACTTTTCAAAATCAAGAGGAGTTTCAGACACAAATGATACGCTTGTAATATCATCATCATGCTCGTGGTCATGATCTGAATCTAAAAAATCTGGCTCTACTTCAAGCACGCGGTCTAGACTAAAAGCATTTAAGCCTACTACTTCATCGAGTGGCGCATCACATCGAGCTGTTCTGATTATTTTGGCATAGGGGTTTATTTTCTTAATACGAGTTTCAACGCTATCCAAATTTTTACTCTCAATGAGATCCGTTTTATTGAGTAAGACTACATCTGCAAATGCAATTTGCTCTTCTGCCTCATGATGCTCACCAAGCTGGGAAGCTAAATGTACAGCATCTGCAACAGTAACGATAGCATCCAGTTTTGTACGATCAGCCACGTCTTCATCAACGAAAAAAGTTTGAGCAACAGGTGCTGGATCCGCTAAACCCGTTGTTTCAACAATAATCGCGTCAAGTTGATCAGCCCTTTTCATTAAACCGCTGAGGATACGAATTAGATCACCACGCACGGTGCAACAGATGCAGCCATTATTCATTTCAAAAACTTCTTCATCGGCATCAACAACTAAATCATTATCGATACCCTCCTCACCAAATTCATTAACAACTACAGCATATTTCTTTCCATGCCGTTCTGTTAATATGCGATTTAATAAGGTCGTTTTTCCAGCTCCTAGAAAGCCAGTTAAAACTGTGACTGGAACTTGGGCAGTTTGCATAATCTTTCTCCTTAACTTTGTTAACCAAAAGATTAGAGGTGCTTCAAATCTTCTGATCTATGGACAGTTTCTGTTGCTGTAATTCTTCTAATTTCTTTAGAGCCATACCGGCGTCATTAGTTTGGCGTAAAAATCTGTTATAAGCTCTAACAACTGACTTAGGACGCCATGGCAAGGCGGCTCCGTTTAGCCAGTCCCGAAGTAACTTAGGCAACTTATCAAAGTCCTTCATAGAATCGGATTTACTACGCCTCTTTTTTAGTTTTGTTTCACCTAAATTTTTCATAAAAATTCCACAAATTTTTAAATAATTCCACCTAGAGGAAATAGGGCCTAGCTGATTTTAAACTATCAGCTAGGCCATCTATTTAGAGACAACCAGCCAAAGACTTCGCCATATTTCGAATGAGATCTCCATATAGCTTAGGGCCAGGTTCCAAATTTACGCCAAGAGGATCTATAACACCAGTTTTCGCATCAGTCCCTTCCAAAACAGTTGCAACTAGATTTGGGTTATACTGCGGTTCTGAAAGAACACAGCTAATTCCCTCTTCTCTAACCCGACCTTGAATTTCGGCTATACGAGATGCACTTGGGTCCGTAGCATCTCCAAGTGAAATGGCTCCTGAAGCAGGAAAATCAAAACTTGTTTCAAAATACTGGTAAGCATCATGAAAGACGACAAAACTTCGCCCTCTAACTGGATCTAAAATAGAATTTACTTCTTTAGATAATTCTTCAATTTCAGATCGAGCGGCAGCAGCGTTTCCAAAATAAACACCAGCATTTTCTGGATCAGCAGCGGATAACTTTCCAGCGACTAAATTTAACCATGTTTGAGCGTTTTCAAGTGATAACCATGCGTGCGGATCATGTTCTCCGTGATCATGTCCCGCGTGATCATCATGATCGTCGTGATCGTCATGGTCCTTATCATGGTCGTGGTCATCATGATCGTCGTGATCATCGTGATCGTCGTGGTCCTTATCATGGTCGTGATCATCATGATCGTCATGATCATCGTGGTCTCCATGATCGTGCTCCTCAAAAAGAGCGCCTTCCCGATAATCAAGTAGTTTAGTCTCACTTATTTCTAACAAAGTAATGATTTCTGCATTCTTTGCTAATTTTTCAATCGAGTTCTCCATCCATGGAGCTAAGTCTTCACCCATCCAAATGACCATATCAGCATCTTGAAGCGACTTCGCTTCAGATGGACGCAAACTATATTCGTGAGGAGATGCGCCAGCTGGAATTATTAATTTGGGACTTCCCACTCCTTCCATCACACGAGACACTAATGAGTGAACTGGTGAAATATCAACTGCAACTTTTGGCACATCGGCTATAGCTGCGTTACCTAGGATTAACCCTAAAGCAGTGTAAGAAAGAAGTTTTCTGGACATGTGTTCCTCCATGATATAACATAACATTCGAGCAACATAGAGAATTTATTTCCCTGCGCAATAGTTAATTGAAACGAAGTAAAAAACAAACTAGATATCAAAACCGACACAACAGTTCATATTGGGGTAAAATATGGAGAAAAATATCCAGGACGCTGAAAATTATTGCCAACAAAACGGTCTCAATCTTACACCTGTGAGGCGAAAGGTTTTGGAGATATTACTTGAAAAAAATACAGCTATTGGAGCCTACGAAATTTTGGACCTTTTGCGTGAATCTGGATTTAAAAACCAACCGCCTGTTGCTTACAGAGCTCTCGATTTTCTTGTACAGAACGGCTTTGCCCACAAAATTGAACAACTAAACAGTTTCATCGGATGTATGCATCCTGGTAGAGACCACTCACCTGCTTTCATGATTTGCAGAAATTGCGACTCTGTTTCTGAAGAGGAGGCTTTAACACGCAACTTTTCAGTTTCTCAAATTGCATCCAAAGCAGGATTTACTGTCGAAAAGGCCGTCATTGAAGCACGAGGCCTTTGTCAATCTTGTTCTAATCTGGCATAAAAACTTAATATGAATTTGATCAATATAGAACAGCTAACTTTATCGTATGGTAACGTAATTGCTTTAAAAAACGTCAGTATGGAAATAAACCGAGGTGAAGTTGTAACTATTGTTGGACCAAATGGTTCAGGAAAGACAAGCCTTCTCAAAGCAATCATCGGTGCTGTTCATCCTGTAGAAGGATCAATATCTGTCAAGCCCGGCTTAAAAATTGGTTATGTTCCTCAGCGACTAAACCTTGATCCAACGCTACCGATAAGCGTTGGGAGGTTTATGCGATTGACAGAGAGATTAGATCGCTCAACTTGTGAGAGTTATCTCAAAAAAGCAGGCGTGGCAGGATTAATAGATCAACAGATGTCTGAACTATCTGGTGGTCAATTCCAAAGAGTACTGCTCGCTAGAGCTCTTTTAGGAAATCCTGACATTTTAATTTTAGATGAAGCAACACAGGGACTCGATCAACCTGGGTCTGCAGATTTTTATAGGCAGATAGAAGAGGTTAGACAAAGCACCGGTTGTGCCGTATTGATGATCAGTCATGATCTACATGTTGTCATGAGTAGCTCTGACCGGGTAATTTGCTTAAATGGTCATATATGTTGCTGTGGGACACCAGAGTCAGTCATAGCAACCCCTGAATATCAGGAACTTTTTGGGAGTGGTGCTGGAGGAGCGTTAGCACTTTATCGTCATAGCCATAACCATGCACATGACCATTCTGCAGAAAACTCCAAGGCCATTAATTAATGCTAGACGATTTTATGACGCGTGCACTTCTTGCTGGCATCGGACTAGCCCTTGTGTCAGCGCCTCTCGGCTGTTTTGTCGTTTGGAGGAGAATGGCATATTTTGGAGATGCGACAGCTCATGCAGCGATGTTAGGGGTAGCTCTTTCGTTGGCTATACAAACTGATGTTTTTTTCGGCGCTTTGATATTTGCCATAATCATGGCCTGGATAACCACACAATTATCAGGCCGTAACTACTCAATGGATACTCTATTAGGTGTATTTTCCCACTCTTTTCTAGCAGTTGGACTTGTGATTGTTTCTTTTTTGAGTGGCGTTCGAATTGATCTAATGGCTTATCTGTTCGGTGATATTCTTGCAGTTTCAAAGTCTGATTTAAGTGTTATTTGGTCTGGTACGTTAGTAGTGCTTGGCCTTTTAACCTGGAGATGGAAAGCGCTTTTTTTATCGACCTTGAACGAACAATTAGCATATGCAAGTGGCTTTAACCCTACACGAGAGCAACTGATATTAACCATTTCTTTAGGCATTACGGTGGCAGTGTCGATAAAAATAGTTGGAGTTCTTTTAATAACCGCTATGCTCATTATTCCGGCCGCTGCTGCTGGAAATTTAGTACGGAACCCAGAGCTAATGGCGTTTTCAGCAGGTGTAATAAGTTGTATTTCAGTATTACTTGGCTTGAGAGCTTCCTACATTTTTGATACACCACCAGGCCCAACAATCGTATGTATAGCTCTATCAATTTTTATTCTAGTTAATCTATTTACCGCTCTAAGAAAACTTTCATTTTAGTTAAAGAACATCTCGGAAAAGCATTATGACAGATAAACGTGTTCCCTTAACCCTACTTACGGGCTTTCTTGGAGCAGGGAAAACAACTCTTTTGAACACCGTTCTAGAAGATACTAGCGCAGGCCGTGTCGCAGTAATTGTCAATGAATTTGGTGAGGCAGGTCTAGATCATGACCTAATAGAACAAAGCAGTGAAGAAATTATTTTAATGCAATCTGGTTGTCTCTGCTGCTCCATCAGAGGAGACTTATCGAAGACAATATCAAGTCTCATTGGGCGTAAGAATAGAAAAGAAATCGAGTTTGATCGTTTATTAATTGAGACAACTGGTTTAGCCGATCCTGGCCCTATTACCCAAACACTTCTGGTAGACACTATATTAGCAAGAACAACTGTCTTAGACGGGATTGTTACTGTTGCCGACGCTGCAAATGGCCCTAAAACTCTGGATGCTCAGTTCGAAGCAGTTTCACAAGTGGCCATGGCTGACTTAATTATAGTTAGCAAAACTGATCTTATTACAGCGTCTGAGGCAGAAAATTTTCAAAGTCGACTTCGCACGATAAACCCAAGTGCAAAAATTATTGAGGCAAATAAGGGAGAAGGCACCAGTAAGCAGCTCTGGAACCTTAATGCACTTAAACCAAAATCAACGAAGCCGGAAGTGGTGAAGTGGACTTTAGGTGAGGCACCTAAACTTGATCCTTTAGAAAATATCTCCGGTTTTGCACCAGCACAGAAACTTTCTTTACCAACCTCCAATCATGATAGTCGAATTGGTTCAGCATCAATTGTTTTAGATAGTCCTATTAAGGATACTACTTTTGATCTTTGGCTAGACACACTCATTGCAATGAGAGGCAAAGATATTTTGAGAGTTAAGGGTATTGTGTTTATTGAAGGTGTTGAGAAACCTTTTGTTTTTCATGGGGTACAAGATATTTTTGACCCCCCGGTTCTATTAGAAGATTGGCCCGGGGATGATATGCAAACTCGCATTGTAATTATAGGCCGTGACTTATCAGAGTCTCAATTACAGCGAAGTTTCGATATGCTTAGAGCTCCACCTGACGACAAGGCTCCTAATTTTAAGTTCATAAATCCCTAACTAGTTCCCAACATGGTTCTTAAGCGTTCCTATTCTATCTACTGAAACCTCCACACAATCGCCTGGTTTAAGAAAAACAGAAGGGTTCCGACTTCCCCCCGTACCATCTGGTGAACCCGTAGCTATTATATCGCCCGGATTAAGAGGTGTTAAGTTTGAAATATACGCAATTAATTCAGACAAACTAAAAATCATTTCTGCAGCCAACGCAGATTGCATCAATTTTCCGTTTACACGAGTTTCCAGCTTTAAAGAGGAAAAATCATCAATTTCATCAACTGTAGTAATCCAGGGGCCCCAGCTTCCAGAGGCATGAAAGTTCTTCCCAGCGTGCACAGAATGTTTCATCCATCCACGAACTGAGCCTTCATTCATAATAGAATAGCCGACGACATGTTCAAGTGCATCCTCTGGAGAAATAAATCTTCCAGGCTTTCCAATTACCGCTACAATCTCTCCCTCGAAGTCAAAAGTTTCTGCAGCCTCGCCTCGAGGACGTTCTAATTCCTTGCCATAACCAACCAGAGTGTCTGAATGTCGGCCAAAAATTACTATGTTTCCTGGATCAGGCGGGGCTATTCCGTCCACCGGGTAAGGTTTTCTATAGTTCATACCAGCACATATAATTTTACCAGGTTCGGGAATAGGTGGGAGCAAAGTAACCTGTGATAAAGGTATGGTTTTTTCTTCGCAAAACGTTTTCAAATCCTTGATTTTTTGCGACCCAAAAACCGCCTTGAGATCGGGGCACTCTTTCTTGAAAGCCTCTAAAACAGGACGAAGACCAGAATTTCCAAGAATACCAAAACTCTCTTGGTCATTATTTAAGAAAGAAACAAGTCTCATAGTTTTCCAGTTAATGAATACAGTTTTAAAATTAGTTCAACACCGATACTTTTTTCACCATGTCTAGGCAAGTGGTTCAAATGTTAAGCTGTTAAGTAAACATTATCCAAATAGAACTGTAAACATGATACGATTAGGCAACAGAGTAAAAGCACCTGTCAAAACCAAACCTAGATAAAATAGCAAAGTCATTGTTCTTTTATGTTTAGTGATTTCACCACGTCTTATCATGATAATGGCGTAAATAACTGACCCAATGGTAAATACTGATAGAAAATGTATTGGTGAAAAAGGACCTATTAGCCTCAAATCATGTATGAAAAAACTACTGAATGAAACATAAAGCATCAAAAGCACCCAGACGTAGCCAACATACTTATGGAGAGTCGTTCCTTTTCTTCTTGTAAGTTGAATAATTCCTAAAACTAGTGCTGTGATTGCTGCAAGTGCGTGTGAAGGAATTGGGTTTTCCGCAATAAGTAGTGCCTCGATATTCATAACACCGCGCCATTCTTTTTTTTAACAGATACGCGCTTAGATCAGCACTAAAAGCTTTGCAATCGAAATCTTTTCTAAAAATAAAAACTCAGATTTATTTAGGTGTTTGATCTAAAATTACTTTCAGAATACGACCATCTAAAATCAACAGTCCAAAGACAATAAGCAATAATCCAAGTAACTCAGAATAAGAAATAGCTTCACTCAAAAATATCGCATTCAAAATAATAGCTGAGGGTGGGATTATTATTGTACAGAGCAAAAGATTTCCGGCACCGGTTCCCTCAAGAATTTTAAAATAAATAAAGTAAGCTGCCACTGAGCATAACAATGCAAAAGCAGTAGCAAGAACAAAAATATTTAAGTTCAAACTCAAAATTTCTTCAGATCGATAGAAAAAAGCAAACGGTGTCATTACAACGGTGCTCATGATTAGCATACCTGAGGCAGAGATAATTGGCGGTACCTGGCTCAGTTTTATTCTGCCCCATATGCCAGCGAAAGCATATGAAACTGTAGCTGCCAAAATCAAGTACTTTCCTGAACGACCATCATAAAAATCAAACAAACTTTCAAAGCCAACAGCAATTATAACGCCGAGCACACCTACTACTACACCTACCAAACGATTGAACGATAATTTTTCTGAAGGGACCAAAATTGATGCCAGTAATATGGTTAGAAGCGAAGTATTAGCATTTAAAATTGATGCCAGGCTTCCTGTGGTTGATTGTTGGCCAATTGCAATCAACAGAAAGGGCAAAATATTATTTAAAATGGCCATAACAAAGAGGCTCAAAATCACATCTTTTGTCAGCTGAAATCTCGGTCTAATTATGAGTAAAAATACAAGAAATATTAATGAAGCGATTAGTACTCTTAAGTAAACTATTGAGAATGGCGTTAGCGCCTCTAGCAAAAGTTCAACAAATAAAAAACTAGAACCCCATAAAAATCCTAATAGTAAAATCAAAGACCAACTTCTCAGTTCCAATTATTATACCTCACGATTTTGGGTAAAAAATTTATGTCTAGATATTATGTAAGGATCAAACTAATTAAAATTTTTCTCAAATATTAGCTTTATTGTCGTAAGATTACTGAGAGTTTTTTACCTTTTGCCAACTCATCAACCACTTTATCTAAGTAACGGATCTCTCGCATTAAATCTTCTTTAATTTCCTCAACCCGCACTCCACATATTATACCTGTAATTAAACTTCGTTTATCATTCAAATTGGGCGCTGCATCAAAAAATTCTTTTAAACTTATTTCCTTTCTGATTGCTTCTTCAAGCAATTCTTTAGTGTAACCAGTAAGCCACTCTACCACGCTGTATAGCTCTAAGACGGTTCTGCCTTTTCTTTCAATTTTTGCTACATAAAGGGGAAAAATTTTTGAAAAACTCATGTCATAAATTTTTTGTTTAGACATTAAACTTCCCTTTTATCAGAGCCATAGGTGTTTAATTGGTAAAGTGAGATTTAAAAATTTATGACATTATTCAATTACAGCCCATGCTTTTTCTTGATTCGATCTTACAGACGCTTCAATAAATTTCACACCTTCAACTCCCTCAGAAATTTTTGGGTAACCTAGCCAATCGTTTGGAGTTTCTATCCCATCTTGTCGCGCCGAAACAGCTAATGCGAATTCAGTGTAAAGGTTTGCCCAAGCTTCAATCAAGCCTTCAGGGAAACCACGGCCTGTTCTAACAAACCGTTCAGTGCGGGCTGAAACACCATGCCCATGACCTCTGGTTAACACCTGGTCTGGCTGACCAAAAACATTCAGCTTGAGGGTTTCTGCATTCTCCATGTCCCACTCCAGGCCACCCTTACTTCCAAAAATTCGCAACCTGAGACCCCCTCGATTTCCTGGAGCTTGTCGTGTCGCCATAAGCGTTCCAGGAATATCACCCTCGTATTTAGTTGTCATGAATACAGTATCTTCAAGTGGCTTTGGATGCCCACAAACATGAAAGTCAGCGCGCAACTCAACCATTTTTAAACCACTTACAAATTGCGCTAAATGCGCTGCGTGTGTTCCAATATCCCCTACACACGAAGTTGGCCCTGATATTTTAGGGTCTAAACGCCATTTTACATGTGGAGCATCTCCTGCATTCTCAGGCGTCATCCAATCCTGCATGAACTCAACGTGAATCTGATTGATAGTACCTAAGACACCAGATTTAACGATTTCCTGTGCCTGTCTGATCATTGGATAGCAAGACATAGTATAACAAACGGCAAAAACACAGTTACTTTTGTCTACGACTTTTTTAAGATCTTTTGCTTCTTCAATCGTATTAGTCAGCGGTTTATCACAAATCACATCAATCCCAGATTCTAAAAATACTTTCGCAGCAGGATAATGCATATTATTTGGAGTGGTGATCATGACAGCATCGACTCCATCACTTCGCTTTAATTCTTTCTCCACCATCTCATCAAAATCATGATAGGCTCGTGCCTCATCTATTTGCCACAAATTTGCCCGCTCCTTTGATCGCATTGGATCGGACGAAAGTGCTCCGGCTACTACATCCCACCTGCCCGTCATTCGTGCTGCCATAGCTTGGGTTTGAGCAATTCGACCGCCACCAACAACACCCAAACGTAATCTACGCCTTTGCTCGGGAAAGGGGCCTTCAAAATCAATCGAGTTTGAGAGAATTTTTTCCATATTTCTTCCTATAAAGATGGTGGGTTCACACCTTCTGGCAGCATCTCAACAGCCATAAAAATCGAAGGCGTAATTGTTTCAAATTGATGCCAGGGATAGTTACCCTCCTCATCAAACATTGGCCTATGCGTTGTCCCAGGAGCCATTGGCTCTTCCAAATAAAGAGTTTCTATATCACGCTCTCGGCATTGCTGCATTTTTCCAAAGCCAATAATTTGTGTATGTACTTCTCTAAAACCAGGTACCGGGCAAAAGTCATGCTCGCGATGAAGACCGACGTTTAATGGTACGGTGGATGAGTGGTACATTGTGAATCCAAACTGGCCTAGCCATACTTTAGGCGACATATAATGACCTATACCTCTTAGGCGCTCCTCTCCCCGAATTTCAAAGGCTGAAGGCCACTCTTCACGTACTTTGGCCAATAAGTTTTCTTCATCATCATATTCCGCAAAACGTTCAACAAGAACCGCATGTTTTAAATTATAAATTGTCGATTTTGCCACTACTACAGATTGTAGATGCCTTAATTCTTGTTTTTCAATTTTAATTGGATGCTCAGAAAGGTTCAAAACTATAGTTTTTGTGTTTACTGTATAGCTATCTTCATTTTCTAAAACACGAGTAGTAAAAAATGGCTCTGAAATATCCAGTGTTATTATACTCATTGGGTCTCCTAAGGAAAAATTTCGGGCAACGGCTTGGGTTTGTTACATCGACTCTTAATGTCAACAAAGGCTCCTTTATTAGGAGAGTCTAATATCCCCAGCATAATTTCTAGGACGTGGCTGGACAGCTCACCGCTAGCGCGCGGTTCACGATCCTCTTCGACCGCCTTCATTAAATCCAAAAGTCCCAGACCACGACTGTTTTCATTATAACCATAATTATTTTTCGCCACTAACCAGTCTTTAGGTCTATCTGTTGGGCGAGGTTGAAATTCCCAACGGCTTTCTTTTCTTGTCCTATACCAAACAGGTCCATGAAAATCATTTGCACCATGAACTGGGTCCGGATCTGGAATGCAAATGGTGCCATCTGTACCGTAAATTTCAAAGCGTGGTGTCTCACTATCCCAGACATCAAAGCTAATAGTCATTGAACCCAATGCGCCACTTTCAAATTCAAACATGGATAATGAGTGCGTATCAACTTCAACGTCCATCCACTCACCATTCCTTGGTCCATTTTCAATCTGACGTTTGTTAAAGGTCTTTCTTGCCATACCACTTACACGACTGATTGGTCCCATCAAAAATACCATGGCGGTTAGGTAATAGGGACCAAGGTCAAGAAGAGGTCCTCCTCCTTTTTGATAGTAAAAATCTGGGTTTGGATTATGGCGCTCAACGCCATGCGTTCCCACGAAGGCCATACAACCAGTTGGTGTCCCTATTTTTCCTTCATCCAATAAACGACGCACAGTTTGCCACCTCCCACCCAAAAAAGTGTCTGGCGCGTTACCGACCTTTAATTTTTTTTCTTTCGCTAATTTAAGGATTTTATGGGCATCTTCCTGGTTCGTTGCAAAAGGCTTTTCAGAGTAAACGTGTTTTCCCGAATTTAAAGATCGCAGCGATATATCAGCATGGGCAGCAGGAATTGTTAAATTCAAAATACAATCTATCTCGGAGTCACTTATTATAGCATCAGGATGAGCCACACGTGGCACTCCAAATTTCTGTGCTTTTTCTTCGCTTTCCTGTATATTTAAACTTCCACAAACATCTACAGATATTCCATCAAACTTTGAGCAATTTTGGAGATAAATATCGCTGATACGGCCTGTGCCTATTAAACCAACTTTAAATAATTTGTGAGCTATATTCATTAATTCAAAACGTGAAAATATTTTCTTTTGAGCTTACTATTATATCATTATATTACACAATATGTCTCAATGAAGGATTTTGACCAAAGCCACCGTCCCCAACTATTGAAATAACTAATCTGTTCGGATCAGCGAGCTTAGCACCATATGATATTTTTTAAACATCAACTAAAATTTCCAAAACTTTGGATTTTGATTTTCAAATTAAATGATTAATTTTTGATAGTTTTCAAATTATCCATCTTCATATTTTGGCAAATATTTTGGTGGGATGGGCCCTTTATTTCTTCCACCTTGTTGGATTTGCTCCCAACCGTGGGCTAAAATTCCAACAGATCTCGACAGACAAAAAAGCCCCCTAGACAAAGGAGGAGGAAACCCCAATTCACAAAAGATCACAGCGGTCGCCCCATCAATATTCATTGCTATAGGTTCACCTCGCTGCTTTCCGATGGCTGTCTGCACAGCCTCACCTATTTCTGCAAAAATGCCAGAAACAACCCCTTGTTTTGCAGATTTTCTCACCAACTCCATTAACCGCGGAGCGCGAGGGTCTGTTGGCTTATGAAATCTATGACCGAATCCAGATATAATTTTCCCATATTTTTCTCTCCAACTTTTAATACCCTCTTGGGTTGCTGACTCTAAGCTAAGTCCGGCCTCGAACCGATCACGAATATCAAAGTATAACTCCGCGCATTGTTCGCCGGCCCCTCCATGTACATCCCCAAGCATGTTTACACCTGTGGCCATAACATTATTTAAACCAACACCGCACGTGGCGGCCATTCTAGCCGCAGCTATGGAAGGTGCTTGAGGCCCATGGTCCACTCCACCTACAAGAGCAGCCTCTAGAAGTTTAGTTTCATCTAATGAAGGCAACTCACCACGCAGCATGAGCCAAATCATTTGTGGAAAGGAAACGTTGCCAATCAACTCTTCTATAGGATGTTTCCAAAAAGAAATCTTGCCTGGCTCCATATCTATTATTGATGTTCTCCACCACTCTTTGATTTCTTTTTCAGGTTCAGCCATTTTCTTATCCTTTTACCCATCAACTTAAATCCCTAACAACTTTTTAGGAAGACGCTAACCAACAATTTTTTCTGTGAAGATTGCTTTTACGTTTTAAAGAGACGATCATATATGAAATGAAAATAAATAAAATTCATCTATATCACGTCGCCATGCCGCTTACTGAACCCTGGGTGACCGCCTATGGAAACCAGGCCGATATTGAAAGTCTTTTTGTTGGGCTTGAAAGCGACGACCTTATTGGTTGGGGAGAGTGTGCGCCTGCTCCTTTACCGTTTTACAATAGCGAATATACGGCTGGGGCTTTTTGCTTAGCACGGGATGGCTTGGGCCCTAAAATTATTAACCAAAGCGTCAACTCAGCGGATCAGCTGACCAATCTCTTTGCTCAGTTTAAAGGAAACGAGTTTGCAAAATCAGCATTTGATGCTGCCTGGTGGGATTTGAATGCTAAGAAAAAACAAACACCCCTTTGGAAGCTTATTGGAGGCAGCAACCCAGAGATAGAGGTTGGGGCGGACATCCCGGTTCAAACCGATGTAGATAAATTAATTGATCGCGCCGGCGAAGCAATTGACCAAGGTTACAAAAGGGTAAAGTTCAAATTCAACCGGCAGTGTAGTTTCGAAATGATGGAAGCAGTGCGTAATTCTTTTCCTGATCTAGTGATGCATATTGATTGCAATAGTGGCTTTACACTCGATGACTTGGACTTGTTTCGAAAATTAGATGGATTGAACCTGAGAATGATCGAGCAACCACTGGCATATGATGACCTTGTTGATCATGCAAAACTTCAAAAGGAATTATCGACGCCCATTTGCCTTGATGAAAGTATCAGTTCACCTGCCAGAGCAAAAAAAGCTATCGAGATTAAAGCCTGTAGATGGATAAATATTAAGACAAGCAGGGTCGGAGGTTTGACCAACGCATTGCAAATACAAGAGTTGTGCAGTGATAACAAAATTCCAGTTTGGGTTGGCGGGATGTTAGAGTCAGCCACCGGCCAAGCTCCTTCCATCGCTTTGGCTACAAAGGGAAGCATGGCTTATCCTTGTGATATTTTCCCTAGCAATAGGTTCTATACGGAAGATTTCTCTGAGCCCGAAATTGTGCATAGCGGGCCAGGAAAAATTGATGCTCCAATGGAACCAGGAGCCGGCTTTACGCCAAAGCTTAGTCTTTTGGAAAAGTACGCAAGCAGATCGGCAACCCTTTAATTAAGATTTTAAGAAACAGTAAGCTGGGTAATTATTAATTAACCAAGCGAGTATCCCGCACCACGAACAGTACGTATGGGATCAGAGCCACCATATTGGGTTAAAGCTTTACGAAGTCTGCCAACATGTACATCTACTGTCCTGCTATCAACATAAATGTCACGGCCCCAAACACGATCCAAAAGCTGATCGCGGGTTCGAACTCGACCAGGTTTTTCCATTAGGAAACTTAATAATCGGTACTCTGTTGGCCCAAGCTTAATCTCGCTACCATCTCTAAAAACTTTATGGCTTTCAGAGTCTAATTCAATATCAGAAAATGAAAGTTTTTCCCCCACCATTGAGGCATTTGATCTTCTTAACTGAGCATGAATGCGAGCCATCAGTTCCACTACAGAATATGGCTTCGCAACATAATCATCGGCACCAACTTCTAGCCCTCTCACCTTATCAATATCTTCCGAGCGAGCTGATAACAAAATTATTGGAATGTTTTTGGTTTCTTTCTTTACCCTTAACTGACGACAAACTTCTATGCCAGAAAGCTTTGGCATCATCCAATCAAGTACTATCAGGTCTGGCTGCTCTTCGTATGTAATCAAAAGGGCATCTTCACCATTATCTGCACATATTACTTTGTAACCAGAAGACTCTAAGTTGTACGCAACTACCTCTCGCTGTGCCGCCTCATCATCTACAACAAGTATAGTTGGACGTTGCATCTTAAAGCTCCGTGGACAAACTTACATCCGTGGAAGTGTTGTCTGCTTTATCTCTTTTCTCTTTAGGCATTTCACCCGTAACAACGAAAACAACTTGTTCAGCTATCGAAGTAACGTGATCACCCATTCGCTCAATATTTTTTGCAATAAAATGCAGATGCATGCAGGCAGTAATATTTCGGGGATCTTCCATCATATAGGTTAGAAACTCTCTAAATAGCCCGGTATACAGCTCATCAACGTCGGTATCCCTAGCAATGACGTCCATCGCTAATTCTGCGTCTCTGTTAATGTATGCATCGAGTGCATCTTTAAGCATTAACTGGACGTCTTTTGAAAGCCTACGTAAAGCAGTATGTGAATTTTCTATATTCTTTAATTGAAGAAGAACATTGGTTCGCTTGGCTGTATTTTTTGCATGGTCACCTATACGCTCAAGATTATTTGAAACTTTCAAAATTGATAATAGTAACCGAAGATCTGTAGCAGCTGGAGACTCTAAAGCTATAAAGCGGGCAATTCCATCATTGATAACTTCCTCTAAATCATCAATTTGTTTATCTCTGCCTCGAACCTTTTCTGCCAATTCGAGGTCTCGGTCTTCTAGAGCCTTTGCCGCATCCATAATGTTTACTTCTACGAGACCACCCATTTTTAACATGTTAGCTTGCAAGCTTTCTAACGCGCGATCAAATGAGGATCTGATATGTTGATTATTTGACAACTCAGCCTCCTATCCTATCCGTCCAGTAATATAGCTTTCGGTTCTGGGGTCATTTGGGTTAGTAAATATTTTTTCCGTATCTCCAAATTCAACTAAGCTTCCAAGGTGAAAAAAAGCTGTTTTTTGACTTACTCTAGCAGCCTGTTGCATTGAGTGCGTGACAATGACAACGCAAAATTTTTCGCGCAATTCATCGATTAGCTCTTCGACTTGCGCCGTAGCAATTGGATCCAAAGCGGAACAAGGCTCATCCATAAGCAAGATATCAGGGGAAGTTGCAATGGCCCTAGCTATACATATGCGTTGTTGCTGCCCCCCAGATAAACCAGTAGCTGGCGATGATAGACGATCCTTAACCTCGTCCCAGATTGCAGCTCTTCGAAGAGATTTTTCGACGATTTCATCAAGATCTGATTTTGTGTTGGCGAGCCCGTGTATTTTTGGTCCATATGCAATATTATCATATACGGATTTAGGAAATGGATTTGGTTTTTGGAAAACCATGCCAACTTTGGCACGTAACTGAACAGGGTCGATTTTTGGATCGTATATATCCTCGCCTTCCAAAAGAATTTGCCCCGTAACCTTACAAATATCTATTGTATCATTCATACGGTTTAAGCAGCGTAGAAAAGTTGATTTACCGCACCCAGACGGACCAATAAATGAAGTTACAGCATTTTTTTCAATCTCAACGGAGACATCTTTTAGCGCTTGAACATCGTCATAATAAACATTGACGTTTTTAGCACTAATTTTGGATATACCTGGTGTCAAATTACTCTCCCTATCCAAATACGTTTGGTCTTTCATAGCTATTACCACCGTCTTTCGAATCTACGACGTAATATCACTGCCATTGTATTCATTGTAAGAAGAAAAATAAGTAGTATGATTATTCCTCCCCAAGCACGCTCTATGAACGCAGGATCGGCACGTTTTGCCCACTCGTAAATCTGTGCTGGCATTGCCGAGTTAGGGGAAAGCAAGCCTTCAGAAATTGTAGTCGGCATATTAGTAGCTACATAACCTATCATACCGATCAATAGCAACGGAGCACTCTCACCAAGCGCTTGAGCCATACCAATAATTGTGCCTGTTAAAATTCCAGGCGCAGCCAAAGGCAATACATGATGAAAGACGGTTTGCATTTTTGATGCACCCAAACCAAGCGCAGCATCTCTGATACTTGGTGGTACAGATTTCAAAGATGCCCTGGTGGAGATGATTATAGTAGGAAGGGTCATCAGGGTAAGCACAAGCCCACCAACGATTGGCGTTGACTGAGGCAAATGCATATAATTAATAAATACGGCAAGCCCTAATATTCCAAACACAATAGAGGGAACAGCAGCTAGATTTGAAATTGTCACTTCAATTATATCAGTAAAAGCATTTTGCTTAGCAAATTCCTCTAGGTAAATCGATGCAGCTACGCCAAGTGGAAGAGAAAGAACTAAAACCACTAGCATCAGATAAAAAGAGCCCACCATTGCTACTCCAATACCCGCTGCTTCAGGTCTTTGGTCAGATGCATCTGCTCCAAAAATGAAATCAAAATTGAATTTTTTCTCGACGACGCCCACTTCCAAAAGCTGATCTATCAGATCAAACTGCTCCGCACTGGCAAATTTACTGTTTGCAACACTTTCTCTAGAGTAACGTCCCTTAATATATCCATCGATCCAACCATTAACTAGAAATTTAAATTCTACTGTTTGGCCTATTCTATTCACATCCTCCAGTACAAAATCACGAATTTGAGAGGGAGCACTTTTGGATATAATTCCACCCAAAGCCTTTTTTTTCAGTGACGTGCTTATTTCATGTTTTTCCAATACTTTTTTCATCGCATTCACAAGAATTGGACTGTAACCAAAAGTCGAAACTTTCTTAATATCATCAACATTCCGGTTGCCTTTTTTATCGAGCTTAGATTCAAGCAAATCGACTTCCAAAGTAATAAAAGTCTGCTGGAAAGCACTCGTGCCACGCAAAATTATCGTGCTCGCCAATACGAGCAGCATAAGTAATCCAATCGATATCGCTAAAATACCGTATATTCTGAAACGCCTTTCAGCAGCATTTCTGTTCTTAGTTTTATCCGAAATTTTGAATAAAGAGTTTGTTTGGGAAGTTTCTGTCATTCATACTGCTCCCGGTATTTTCTAACAATATACAAAGCCAAAACATTCAGACCTAAAGTAATAGTGAAAAGTGTTAAGCCAAGAGCAAACGCCACCAGTGTTTCTGGGCTATCAAATTCCAAGTCTCCAGTCAGCTGGCTTACTATGCGGGTAGTAATTGTTGTAAGTGCCTCTAGCGGATTTCCAGCAAACTTTGCAACAGCTCCAGCGCCCAAAACAACAATCATTGTTTCACCAATAGCTCTGGAAGCCGCTAGCAATATAGCACCGATAATACCTGGCAGGGCTGCTGGCAAAATTACCTTTCTAACAGTTTCAGACTGAGTTGCGCCTAAACCATATGAACCATCTCTTAAGGATTGTGGTACTGCGTTTATAATGTCATCCGAGAGTGAGGAAACAAAAGGAATAAGCATCATTCCCATTACAACCCCTGCAGTAATTACCGATCGAGAGTCAGACATCCATTCTACTCCTAAAAAACCACCATCTCCAAAAAAATAACGGAGCAAAGGTCCAAATGTTGTCAGAGCAAAGAGGCCATAAACTATAGTTGGGATACCCGCCAGAATTTCGAGTAACGGTTTTGCAATCGCTCGAATAGGCTTTGAAGCATATTCAGATAAGTAAATCGCAGAATACAGTCCGATCGGAACTGAAACTAACAAAGCCACAAAAGAAATATAAAGTGTCCCCCATAGTAAAGGTAAAATGGATAACTCACTTCCTGCACTAAAAGAGGGAGCCCAAGTTGATCCAAAAAAGAAGTCAGTCCAAGGATGCATTCCAAAAAAACGCAGAGCCTCAAATATCATTGAAAGCACGATGCCTAAGCTAGTAAAAATGGCGAGAGTAGCAGCCGTGCCCAACAGAAATAAAGTTATTCGCTCAACATGATTTCTAGCCCGAAACTCTGCTGTTGAATTTTTAAGGCTCCACAAAAAACCTAAAACTGAAACTAAAATAGCAAGCCAATTTCTAGTCGAGTTGCCAAACGCTTCCATAGCAAACTTAGATCTTGAGGCGCTTAAAACCTCAGGACTAATTGAACTAGATAGAAATACGCCTGCACTTTCTAATTTATCTTCTATACCAAATAGCTCACTACCTTCATTTTTTACCTTGGCCGCAGACACAGTGCCTTGATCCACAAGTTGCTTAAGGCCTTCACTAAGTCTGTTAACTTCACTCATAATTAAGTTTAGAGGAGCATCCTCAGTTATGAAGTTTTCAGGTATTTGCTGTTTGACTTTTTCATCAATCAAAATCGATTGTACAAAGGACCAAAAAATTAACAGAATGACAGCAGGAAAGACTGTTAGAAATAAACTATTTAAACCATAGTAAACAGGTCGAGAATGAAGACTGCGTATGTCGCCTTGTACGGTTTTAAGCGTCAAAAATCTACTTACAAAAAAAGCTAAAAAAGCTAAAATCATAAGGGAATAAAAGACACCATTTAAAGCCATAAAGTATTATCCAAGTTTATTAAGGGAGCGCCTCATGGCACTCCCCCACGATTTCATAAAAATTATTCTATTGCTTCAACTAAAGCTTGTGTCGCTGCAAGTTCCGGATCCGAAACCAAGCCATATTCTGCAAGAGGACCATCAGGACCAGCAATCTCATCTGAAACAAAAAATTCTATATATTCTTTCATGCCAGGAACTTGAGAGACATGTGAGTTCTTTACATAAAACTGTAGTGGCCTTGAGACTGGGTACTCTCCAGAAGCGATAGTTTCAGTAGACGGCTCAACGCCATTAACTTTCGCTGCGTAGATTTTATCCGTGTTATTCAACAAAAATGATAAACCAAAAACACCAATTCCTTCCGGGTTTGCATCTAGTGAAGCTAAAGTTTCTGTATAGTCACCATCAATGTCTACCGAAGATCCGTCGGTCCTGACTTTAAAGCACTCTTTTTCCGCAGGCTTCTTTTCCAAACCTTCATCGATTAACTTCTGATAAGTACCAACCACCTTACAGCCAGCTAACATAACTTTCTTTTCGAAGACTTCACGTGTTCCATGTTTTGTGCCAGGGATAAATGCTTTAATGGCTACATCTGGAAGTGCAGGGTCAACATCAGCCCAAGAAGATGCCGTTGATTTATCTGAAAGTGCTAAATAAATTTGAGCAGGGGTCAAATCGTTAAAGCCTTCATTTTCAAGCCGGGCAGAAAAAGTAATACCGTCGTAACCAATTCTTACCTCTGTGATCTTGCCAACGCTTGCTTGACAAGCATCCCACTGCTCTTGCTTCATTAAAGAGGAAGAGTTTGCAATATCAATTGTATTTAACCCTACTCCTTCACACATACGTTTACGCCCAGCGCCTGATCCTCCCCCCTCTACTATTGGAGTTGGAAAGTCAAAATTTTCACCAAAAGCTTCAGCTACAAT
>LUMQ01000133.1_pt1 | contig 38468 bp, 55 predicted proteins | sample 729621 | NCBI WGS metagenome assembly LUMQ01 (sample SAMN03860259, study PRJNA289734) | marine metagenome | biome: seawater column; feature: ocean; material: water; isolation source: Red Sea water column Station 12 - depth 25m | place: Saudi Arabia: Red Sea | collected 2011-10-15 | depth 25 m | reverse complement strand
GCTACAACAAACTATCAGTCAGGATCATCATCTTCTACAACTACAAATAACTCTACAACAAACAATAATAATAGTTATACAGGAGATACTAGAACTGTACCATCAGCATCAGCTCCAGGTATATCTGCAATGTCACAAGATTTATGTACAGTTGGTGTAGGTATTGGAATACAAAAGCCATTGATAGGTGGTAGTATTGGTATTACAAAAAGAGATATGAATTGTGAACGCATGAAACTATCTAAATTACTTTATGATTTTAATATGAAAGTTGCAGCTGTATCTATACTTTGCCAAGATAGTAGAGTATTCCAGGCTATGGAACATGCAGGCACACCTTGTCCATTCCAAGGTAAGATAGGCGATGAAGCTAGAGATGAGTGGAGAAAATACGATAAACAAAGACCAGATTACGAAGAGTATGTATCGGCTTTGAGATACATGGAGAAAGTAGACAACGAAATATTGGAGGATATAGATGCTAAAGACAAGTATATACTTGATAGCAACGGTGAGCCTACTAACATTCTCCGTCAGTAAAGCAACAGAAGTAATCTTAGAAGATACACCTAACGTTGGTGATACTACAACTATTACAACTGTAACTACAGGTAATCCTGTAACAACTGGCAACTTAATATCTCAACAGTTTAATGATGGTAGCTGGGTTGGTACTATGTTTCCAGACTCAAGTGATATAAATGAATCTACTTGGTTGACTGGTAAGCACGGTAAGTATGCAGAGACAACAATAAACTCTGAAGATCATCTTACACTGCCAGAACTACAAGCTGGTTTTACATCTACATTTGGTGCACAGATAAGATGGTGGAATCCTGTTGAGTCTACGGTTACATTAACACAGACTGCAACAAATGGTATTGATACAACAACACAAAGCACAACATTTGTAGATACAACAAATCATAATTATCAAGTTAATCCATACTCAAACCAACTAACGTTATCACCAGATTCACAAAATCAACATGGTACACTGACTCTTAGATTTAGCTTTGATATACAGGGTAATAAAAACTATAACGGAGGCCATGCGGGTGTCGATGTGCGAGATCCATATGTTAATGTAGAGTATAATACATTATCTACCACACAATCTACTAGTGTTGTATACTGTTGGCAAAAGAACCCACCAACATGCCCTGGCCAAGATGAGATTGAAGATGTACAAGAGCAACTAGAACAGTTTGATTTACTAGAGTTTACAATACCAGATGATATATTTACAGAACCACCACCTGAAATAGAATATACATTTGTTCCTATCTTTGAAGAAGAAGTGATAGAGATAGAAGAGTTTTACGAAATGCCGATGGATAACTTTTTTTTTGAGCCTGAATATTACGAAGAAGTTGTCATGGAAGAATTTATTCCAGTCGATATTACCATGGCTGAAGATATAGAATTTTTTGACGAGCTACCTCCAGTAGAAATGTTTGAAGAGATGCCAATGATAGAGGAGGTATATGAAGCAGTTCCTGATACACTGTTTGCAGAAGAGTTTACAGAGGATATGCAAGAAGAGTTTATTGAAGAAGTTGAAGAATACTTTGAAGAAGTTGCTATGGTTGAAGAAGAACCCATAGAGGAGATACCAAATGAAATTGAAGAGCAACCCAGTAGCGAAGAGATTGTTGCAGACGAACCAGCACCTACAGAAGAGATTGCCCAACAAGAAGAGACAATCGAGGAACCAGCTGAAGTCGCAGTTATTGAAGGAAAACCTACTGAAGAACCAGATACTTCTGAGCAAGATGTTGAAGTCAACTTAGATATTAAAGTTGCAAAGATAGAACAAGCTATACAAAGTAAAATAAAAGATGTATCACAACAAATAGATGCAACACTTACAGTTGTAAATGAATTAGTTAGTAGAGAGATGATATCGCAACAACCTAACATGTCATCTTATTTCAATGCTAATACAGCTTTGTTTGATACAAGACAGCTACCATCTGGTAATTTAGATTTCTTTTTACAGACTAATCTTGATGACTACAGCAAACCTATTTACGTTGCACAAGTAAACATAGCAGGAACAGATCCAGTTGTGCAACATCAAATTAAACTTAACGAAGCAAAAACAAAAACAGATAAAGCATATAGAAAATTAAAGGAGTTATTAAATGCAAGAAATGTTCAGTAAACTATCATCTTATGCAGCACTATTAGGTGTTATCGGTGCCATCGGTGGTGGCTTTATGGCATGGGGTGAGTTCAATAATAGAATAGCACAATTAGAAAACCAAGAGTTTATAGTCAACGAGACTGTAGATCTGTCAGGTATCATCAAAGAATTAGAAGCACTCAAAGGTGATATAAAAATTAATGGTGCTGCAATAGAATATGTAGATGCAAAGATAGAAGAACTAAAAGCACAACAGAATAATCCGTTACTTAATTAGGAGAGAATATGGTAGACACACTAGCACCAAAAAAAGTATTCACACAAAGAGAACTTAACACTAAATTAACACCAGTTAGTGAACAAGTTCTTAGGACTAAACCAAGACCAAGTCTGTTAGATGACAGGCCAAAAGTTGTTGGCACTGCCACATCATTAATTGATGAACAAAGTAGAGATTTTTTATTAGACTCTGCAATGCCTATGACTAAAGTTGCAACGGCTGAACAAAAACAAACTGCTAAATCATCTGAAGAAACTATAGAAGAAAAACAAACTGGCATGCGTGCTGAAAGAGAAGTACCTCAAGGTTTGGGTGCTAGACCAGGAATAATGTATGCAAGTGTTGGTGCTCAAGATATTACAATTGATAGACCTCTGGTTGTTGGAGAACAAGGTCCAGAAATGATTGTGCCTGTAGGTAAAAATAAATTTACAGTATTATCTACTGATGATCTAAGAGGACTAATGGCCAGAGTAGACATTCGTCCTAAGCTTAGTGAGGAAGAAGAAATGGAACAAAGAAAGAAATTTTATGATCTAGGTAGAGACGATCAGATGTCATTAGATCAGTATCTAGGCAGTGCCCAAGCTATTAGAGACACTAAAGACTAACCCACATCCTTAATTTTATATGGGTCTGTATTTAATTTAGGAACCTTATCCCCTTGGTCTCCAGCCAATATACTCTCAAGATTTTTATGTAAATAATTTATAGCTGCACCAACTATAGAATCTTTAGTTAGTGTTTCTGCTATTTCTTTTAGGCTACCCCCATATTGTAATAACAGAGACGTCATCTTACCTGATGCTCTAAGTTCTCTGTCTAAAGTAGATTCAGTTGGTCTCACCTTAATCCACACAGCCATAGGCAAAATGCCTGTCTCACTTGCAGCATAATCTATTATTGCAAGCACCCTCCTATCATCTATATTCATACGGACTGTATTGCTTCTCATTCTATTGGGTACTGGTATTCTCGCCACGTTACTCATTATATCCTTTCTATTAATACTTTAATATCATCATTTAGTTTTTGACTAGTTTCAATACAGTGTTTGATGACACTAGCCAGTAGATTTGCATAGAACATTTCATTAATATCCTCCAAGCTATCTTTAATTTTACTTGGTTGTATATAATCTAAATGTATTGCTATCTGACTAGTATCAGTCAGTGACACTTTCATATTGAATAGGTCTGAATTACTTTTTTCCATCTGCAGGTTTCGCTACAAAGTCTGCCCCTATCTTTGGATCAAGCTCTCTTAATCCTTGTGATAGTACTTCAATACCTTGTACTACTTCTCCATATGGTCTTGTAAATAGGTAGCGAAGTATGCTTTGCACTTGAGATCCAGATATAATATACTGTTTATCTACAACCTGCTGTTCTTGTTTGTTTTCTGCCATTTTATTAGCCCTTTCTTAAAATTTTTCTTTCATAAATGCTCAAATATAAACATATCTGAGTCTTCTAATACTAACACCCCAGCCAAGATAACATTTGTTTGTACGCTTAGATATGGGCGTTTAAACACTATTTGCTATGTTTCATTCATCTGGATACTCCTTTTGTTGTTTTTCTACATCTTGATCCAAAACTTCAGTGATTAATCTTCTTAAATACCATTCAGCCTTTTCTAAATCCTGAACTGGCTGCCCTTTGTATTTATATCTAGCCATGTATTTCATACATGCACCTTTGAGATAACCATGAAACTCCTCTGTTGTCATTGACTCTTTGATTAGGTCAATGGTCTCAGTCTTTGACTGACGATAATGCTGTGGAAAATTAACTACGTCTTCCATATCTTTTTTTTACCTCACTAATATGGACAGTCTCAATATCATACTCCCCACCTTTTACATTTCGTTTTACAACTAGCCCAGACCACCAGAGTCTTTGAGTATTATATGCGTACTTTTCTCTGTGAGTCAAGTAACAACCTGCAGATAATCCCATAATTTTTTTACCAGATGGTTTAGCTGCGATAGCATAATCTAATAAATGAGAATGCCCAACAGTACAAGATACTTTATTTTTATTAACTAAAGCTCTTGCCATGTTCTCGCCTGAGATAGCTGTACCCATAACACCACTTGGAAAGTTGTGTGAATAGTACACACCATCAATCACAGCAGGATATCTGTAGTCATATGTATGCCATCCATACTCAGGATACTTTAGATCATCTATAGATAGGTGGCCGTCAAGCTCTGGATTATCTTCTACCATACGATCAATACGATCTTCATGATTACCTAACATCATATGCATCTCTGGTTCGTGCCTGCCCAAACCATTATTAAATTTTTGTAGGGCATCATGTGCATGTTGTATATCTTTTTTATATCTTCTACCTTCAAAAGATTTTTTCTTTTTATCGTAGCTGGACATAGAATCCATGCTTGCAAAGTCACCCATACAGATTACTTTATCTACTTTCAAGTCCCTTGCCATGCGTCCTGCCCAAGTAAATCTTTCATTACTAGCACTAGGTGTACAGTGGGGGTCTCCTATTACTAAGTGTGTTGTCATTAATGTAAATCCTTTTTGTTTTTAAAATCTAAAATGTCTATAACATTATCATCTGATCCATTCTCTTTGTCTCTACTTTGAGTATCGTCATCATAGTAGGCTTGCATACCTTCTGCATATACTATATCAGGATTCTCTGTTGCATACTTTACAAGTCCTTTTGCTATGTAAGAACAGACATCTCTATCATGAGGACCTTTAGGATCTATTATACCACAAGTAAATCCTTTTTCATGTGGTGTTATTACAACAGAAACAGATTGAAATAAATCTATTGGTTTGTCAAACTCTATGCTCATACAACCTCTATCTGAGCATCAAGCAATCTTATTTGTTCGTCTTCTTCTGGCACACCAGACTCTACTAGTTTTTTTCTCTTAACAGCAAGATCGTGTAGTGTATCTTCTACATCATCTTGTGCTTGTTCTGTTAAAGTTTCTATCTCTTCATCAGTTATTCCGTGTGGAAATGTAATCATATTAAGTCTCCTAAGTTAGTTTTCATATTTGATTCTTTTATTATACTTACAAACTTTTTAAAGTCAAGCACAATTAAAGGTTCTCTTTTGTTCATCTTCAATACCACAACAGGCTCAAGGTTAGCATTAGATATCGCCTGATCATATGCATCATATAATCCTTTCCATGTCTCTTTGTTTTTGCACTCAATAGAAAATGGAAACAGTCCTTGTGCAAATCTAGATAACTTAACATCAACACCTGATTCACCCATGATGGCACAACAAACATCTTCATCTTTCTTTAAGTTAGGGAACGTACTTAACAGCACGTCCCTAACCCAGTTTTGTAGCCTTCGCCCCTTGGCTTTTCTACTGCGTACACTAGGCGACATCGTCCTCTACCCTAGGATTATTCACCTTAGTATACCAAACCCATTTAGGGTTTTTACCTTGCGACTGTTGTTGTGGTAACAGCTGCAAGTTTTCTCCCCAACAAGGAAACTTGTAAGGGCAGAAACCGCATGTGCTATTGAGTATTCTATTGCCTGTCTTTTGTTTTCTAAAATACTCTTCTTCATCTTCATAGCACCTTTCAAACTTTTTATTTTTTTGTAAAGCTATAACATTGTTTTTAGCAGCTGTTAATGCTTTATCTTTGTATTCATCATCTGCTAGTGGTGTCTCTGTCAATGCCCACTCACCCGTAGATTTATTTATAACTATCCATCCTCCGAACGGTTTGCTTGCTCCCTCTGCGTAGACATATCCTTGTGTTGTGTATCCAAATACGTCATCAGTTGCAACTGTAGTGAAGCCTCCGTTTTCTCCAAACTTATTAGTAAAAGACCAAGGCGATGCACTTTTAATATCCCATACTTTATTATCGATTTCAACATCTAATGCACCATTTATTTCTATGTCTTTTGTAGGCTTATACTTTATCTTTTTTTGTTCTGATTGTATATCAACACCTGCAGCTTTCATTACTATGATTGCAAGTTGTTCTACTATATCTCCAAACATATTACGCATCTTTGCATTATATGGTTGGCCTTCTCCTTTTACACCTTTCTTTTCCATTTGTAGTTGACACAAAGGTCGTCCGATGTTTGATGCTCTTAGACCAAACTCTTTGTTTCTTTGGTCAGTGAACTGCTTTCTGAATGACTCCTTGCATGCCTCACCAAACTGATCAATCAAATCATCGGATACCTCTACCGCATCTTTCGATGCAGCTTCTAAAAACACCCTAACTTTTTCTAGGATGTCTTGGCTCATGACGATAGAACTTCGACAGGATCATCTTCGAACTCTGCGTCTACAGCCTCAGCCTCACTAGCTTTTACACTAATAGGCTCCGCCTTTTTAGCTTGTCTCCATAGCTCCACTATCTCCTCATTTTCTGTATTGATAGTCTCTTGAAAACTCAGAAGTGTTTCTTTCTCTGCATCTGTAAAAGAAACTTCATCCTTGTCTACAGTAATGTCGGACACATAGAATACATTACTGCCAGCCTTTTTCTTTTTTGTTTTAAGTGTAAGTGTATGATTAAACATTACCTTACCTCTTCTTCTAAGGCTTTCAATTGCTTCACCAACAGGCTTAAAGTTACTGCCTGTTACTTTCCAAAGCACAGGTAAATTAGTTACATGTGCCTCTGCTCCACCTGGAAGAACACCATCAAATGATACTAAACCATAGATTAACCTGTAACACTTGATAGCTTTTTGCTTTGTTCTTTCTTCTTCTGAAAGATTAGCAAGTTCTTTTGCTGGTATTTTTCCACAACGAACACCACCTTTAGCATCTATAGCCTCGTCTTTCCAAGACTTAAATATAATACTACGGTTACTGTATTCGTTCTTCTCTGCGTCATACTTCATGTATTGATACGCATTGATGAATGGTCTGAATGTAACAGGCTTACCATAGGCTATGCTATCCAGCTCTGGAACATATGTTGCATAAGAACCAACAGGAACTTCCGCACCATCATCATTTTCTGGAAATCTATTTATGGATAACTTCGGTAAGAAGTTACCAGTGGACGACTTCTCTTGTCCTATCATAGACATTATCTGTTCGTTAGATAAATTATCTATGTTACTTATTTCATTGTTTGTCATATGACCTCCTTGGTTATAATTATATATCTCTTATCTCTTCAATCACCATAAGATTTTCTTTAGCTGTAGCAATCTTTACTATCAGTTTATCTACCTCATCAAGATGTTGTGGATGCTCTCCGATACCAACTGACTTGTTTAAATAGATTTCAAGAACTGCCTTCGCCTCAGATATCTGTGCGTTATAACGATCTACTAATGCGTTTAAGATTTGTGACATAATCCCATCCTTTACCATATTTTTTAAAAAAAGTCAATACAAAAAATTATATAGTACAAGTCCTCCAACTATGTAAACGACAAATACAATAATTACAATGTTTTCTAGTATATCTAGCAATAGTTTCATAGGGTTACCCTTTCAGTTTTTAAGTTTATTTCTTGCATATCTAACCAATTGTACCCTACCTTTAGCTCTGTGTCAAGCGGAACATTAAACTCTACCTTGTAGAAATCATACAAAGAATCAATGACATTTCTTGTAGCTCTGTTTAGAATTTTTGTCATTGCTACTATCTCATCTGGATGTGCATCAACAACGATAGAATCATGCACCGTATTTATTAATAGGCTTTTTACATTTGAGTATTTCATCATCTTGTATGCGTTGATACAAGCAATAGGAACTATGTCTGCAGTTGCAAAGCCTTGCACAGGATAATTTTTTATCTGTGTAGAATAGCTAGATCCACCCCATGCCTGTCTTTGTGCATACGGGAAAGCATACTCACGACCTGATGGTAGTTTAACTTTCTTGTATTGTATTGCATCACTCTGTAGATTCTCATGCCACTTAGCTATGTCTTTGTATTTTTCTAAGAAGGCTTTGTAATATCTTTTCTCATCATCATTACCTGACATGCCACCATACAAAGGTTTAAATGTATGTGCCTTTGCATCTTGTCTTGATACTCCAATAGTGTCGGCAGTAAACTGATGCACATCAATGCCATCCTCTATATCTTTCATTCCTTGTTTATCTTGTGCTAAGAATACAGCGGTTCTAAATTCTAACTGTGAAAAATCTATCTCCATGATCTGCCCACCTTTAAATCTAGACGTAATAACTTTACGAATAGGGAAAGTATTTCCTCGTGGTTGGTTTTGGAAGTTTGGATCACGGCTAGACAATCTCGCTGTAGCTGTGACACACTGCATAAACTTAGGATGTAGAATACTATCTGTATTCACATGATCTCTTATGCCATTTACAAATGTGTTCAAGTATGTATCAATAGCATTGTACCTAATAATTAGATCAACAAACTCTTTCATATCTCCCTTTGCACGCATAGATAATTTTCTCAGTGTGTCTCTGTCTGTCTTGAATCCACCTTCTGCAACTTCTGATACACCAATAGGAAACTGATTGAATCCTGCAGTCCTGTTTAGTTCTAGATATATTACACCCTGACCTCCACACTCGTGACACTTAGATAAGTTTTTGTATCGTTCTCCATTCACTTTGAACTTTCTAATTTGACCAGTGCCATTACAGTGTAGGCACTTTGTGGCTGATGTTTTTTTTATGACCTCTGTGTTTGCCACAACCATATCTCTGAATCTAGACTTTGAAAGTGTGGGTCTGCGTTTCTTTTTCTTGGTAAATTTATCTATACCTATGTTGAACATATCTGCCCACTTCTTTTTGTCTGTGACTTTCCTAGAATATATCAGCCAAGATAGTTGTTCTGTACTGGCAGGATTGATAGGTGTGTCGCCCATCTTGTCTTCAATAATTTTTTTTATCTGTTGTGCAAGTCTACCAAACTCTTCCTTAAACTCTAACTCAACATTATTCAGTGCATCTAGGTCAATATGTATGCCATTTATTTCCATATCTGCAAGCACAGGTAGAAACTCGTTCATCATTTTGGCAGATTTAAGTAAGGATTTGTTACCTTCTTTCTTAAAGTCTGCCATCTGGGCATCAAACAAAGCTCTGGTAGATACAACATCTTGCCTACCATACTCTTCAATAATATTGACTGGTATATCTTCAAAAGATATCTTACGTTTCATATAGTCATCAACTGCATCTGACTTCTGTGATATGCTTCTGCGTTTACATATGTCCTTCAAAGATAGAGGCTTTCTAATACCACGCAGTAAAATATACTCACCTATCATTGTATCATACAGTCTGCCATTGTATTTAAATCCTGACTCCAACAGCCAAACTAAATCAAACTTAATGTTGTGACCAACAAGTAGTGTAGTCTTGTCTAGTATATCTTGAACTGCCTTGTGATTAGATTGTATATCAAAGTTCTCGTGATTGTGATTAAAAAAATAATATTCATCATTGACACCAATGCTAACCAAACAGTTGTTTGGATTAAATGGTAGTGGATCTACTTTGCCATCTACAATCTGAAAGCTGGTCTCTGCATCTAAAACTGTAATCATACTCTGTACCTCGATAGTTGTGGTTCTATATTACAGGTTATCTCTCCGTGATATCCTGATATCTTATTTTTACTTATACACATAACCCGAGTTGTGTCAAGTGAGTCTAGTGTACCATGCTTTCCTATACCTATAATTAAATCTGCTTCTGCAGCTTTACCTGTCTTTGAGTTCTCCATCATATCAAAAGATATTCTAGTCTTACCGTGTGCATCTGCAGATGCTTGTGATATTGCAATGACACAACACTCATGCCTCTTTGCTATCTCTCTTGCTCCTGTATACACAGCTCTTAACTTCTCGTCAGTCCTTGTAAAGTTGCCAGTCATACCAACCTTATCTAACTGATCAATAATAAGGATGTCTGGCTTGTTGCTACTGCAAAAACTGTCAACGTCATCAATAGTCCAATCAACAGTATCCATAAGTTTAACATTATCTTTTATCTCCTTCCATTTTTCTTTTGCTAAATCCATATTGTCTATGATCTCATCACGAGTCATGCCTGTGTGTGCATTTATAACTCTCATCTGTGTTCTTACTGCAGGTTCCTCGTTTATCAACGCACAAACTTTTGCTCCTTGTGATGCAAACCCTTGAAGTCCTCCAACAAGATTAACCCAGAATGCAGTCTTACCTGACTCTGGTCTTGCAAATACAATCACTAAATTACCTGGACCAACTCCTGGCACTTGTTCGTGTAGACTTGGTAAGTTAAACTCAAACTTAGTTTGTATGTCCAAAGACTCTATCAACTCAGGTATGTCCTCTGTGACTGACTCATGCTCATCTGCATCCTCTTCTGTGTTGTCTAGTAACTGTTTGATTTCATTAAATGATTTGTCCTGACCATTAAATATATCTGTGGCTATCACTGCAACCTTATGTGCCAAGTTTCGTTTGTGTACCGCTTCTATGATATCAGATGCAACAGCCTCGTTTGGTTCTGTTTCTTTTTTTATTTCTTGTACTAAAGTTTCAAAGTTTAATTTTGCAGCTCGTGTAAGTGCAGGGTTATATTTCTCTGTGTGTAAATCTATCAGCTCATCTATTGTGAGATCGTGTTCGTAATCTTTGTGTGCCTTTTCTATTGTTGTAAAAAAATTACCAAGACCATTACTGAATGTTGTCTTTGTAACTTTACCTTTGTTCTTTTCATAAAAAGGTTTCTTAAGTAATAATTTTATTAGCTGTCGTTCTTGCATAGTATCTCTCTTATCTCATCTGGTTTAAAATATTTTAGATCATCTTCTAACATGACCACTCTTGTCTTTGACCTATACCCTAATTCTCTTGCTATGTCAAATGCTTTTGATGTTGCGTCTCTGTCTAGTGCAACAATAATATTATCAAACTTATTTTGTAATAGTGATATATAATCTGTTGGTAAACTTGTACCCATCAAGGCGACACCTGCATAGTCTTCTGATACTGCACAAGCTGATGCACAGTCCTCTACAACTACAGCGGTGTCGCCACTACCACATATGAAAGGATAATTTTTACTACCATACACATACCATTTTGGTAATGCAACAGAACTCAAGGCTCTGCCTACACCACCAACAATTTTATCCTTGTCATTGTGTATCATAAACACAACACGATCTCTTGCAGGATCATACCTGACATCTGCTTTTGCTCTTGTAAATGCAGACATACAGTTGTTGCGTTCTAAATAATTTATACATCTTTCGTTTGTGTGTGCTGATATAAAGTTTGTTGGTATCACAAAGTTTGCGTCTGTGTCTTTGTTCTTGTGATAAATATAATGCTCTATATCGTGCATAGTTTTCTCTGTGTAGAATGCACCTTTGGCATCACAAGATGCAGAGAAACAATACCATAATACTTTTGAATCTTCTTTACTGATTGAGAATGTATTATTACGCATACAAAAAGGGCAGTCCATTCTCATAGACTGCCCCTCATCTAAACTTAAATCTTTAATAACTTCTATCTGGTCTGTGTAATTCATGCGAGTTCTATAACATATTTTTTTTATTGTGTCAAGATAAATGGGAGCAGGAACGACCAACCTGCTCCCTGACACGAACACTACCACTATAGCTAGCTTTGGGTTTTACCATTCGTTCGTATCAAACTTGTATTGGGTACATATCATAGGATATAGTTTCTATTACATCCCAAGATATACCCAGATTAGCATCATGTCCATCTTTAACTTTGCGTAACACTTTTCTACATTGCTCGTCTGTCAGCTCTGGTCTTATCTCTCTGATATCTTGAGTAGTCCAGCACACAAATATTGTATCTTCTGTATCGTGCTTTGTCCAATCAGTGCTATTTGGTTTGGTCATTCTGCTATGTTCTCAGCTGGTGTCAGCTTTAGTTGATTGCCTTTATATTGTAGTTCAACAGTATAAAGTTGCCCATTGAACTTAATCCAGTCAAGAGTCTTGAGATTGATATTACGATATTGTTTCTTTATCGTATCAAATACAATCATAAACTCTTCTTTCTTTGTCGTTCTCTCTCCACCTCTCAGATGTTTCTTCACACCAAGCATACAGTTGATAACTCTATCCGAGCCATCTTTCTTTGTAAACTTTGCTGAGAATATTTTAGAGCCTACAAGTTTATGTAGTTCGTCTGAGAATGTTTGTCGTTTTAGTCTTTGCATTTCTGCCTCCTTTGTTGTTGATTGGAGAGAGAGGCTTGTAGGTAACAACCATTCCCACCTCTCTCATAAAGCGATAAAGAACCTGCATCGGATAGCCTTGCGTGCTTATTCCTTAGTCTAGACCTAGGCAACTGAGGCTCTTTATCTATCTATCTGCCGATAGAATATTTATACACTAACATGATTCGTTTAGTGTGTCAAGAACTTTACTGGTTTATTCATAGTCCAACACAATGCACAGTCAGCACAACTCTTAGCCTTGCCTGTCTGTTCAGGACAAGCCACACCCTTTGTTGTAATCTCCTCAGAGTTTGCAGACAGAGCATCTTCGGGCAGGTCTGAGAATCTAACTGCAAACCTGCCCCACTCTTCTCCTCTAAGGCGACCGATTGCGTCACCTATATCTGTACCTGGATGCCAATGAGTATAACCCCATATGGCAAGTCCAGGAAATTTCTTCAGGCACATAGCCCAGAACTCTACATAATCTACAGAATAGAAATCACCTAGCACATGCAACCTTACAAGAAACTGTTTGTGTTTCTTTTGTATAGCGGTAAGGTCTGCGTATATCTTCTTGGTCAGTCCTTGTCCTGCAGTTAGTCTGTGTGCGAATGGCATATTGTTTCCATAGCAGTCCTCCCAATGTCCACAACTACGAGGACAAGTAGCCCTCTCTTCTAGTGTCAATGTGTATATAGGTCTGCCTTTGTGTTTACCTTTAGTCACAGTCTTGCCGAGCTTCTTGTTCTTCACAGGTTTCAATGCCTGATGAGGATAGAAGTCTACGACCTTGACTGACTTCAAGTAAATAGTTCTGCCATTCTTAATCTTGTCTAAAGATTCTTGTGAGTAATTTTTTTTCATACTCTTACAGTATGTGATTCGTTAGTCTGTGTCAACCACCAAGCAGGTTTGTCTACTCCCTTCTCCCATTTAGCGAAGTATCTTTTCTCTGCCATATAATAGTTTCTATATGCTTGTACATAATAATCACACTTGTATTCGTCTGGCATACATTGTGGTGGGTCTTGAAAGCCATTGTCTGGAAACATCACTGATTCGTTTACCTCAGCCAAAAGGTCACAAGCTATCGTTTTAACTATGCGATTTGATTTGTGTGTCTTGCCAAACCTTTTTGTAAACTGTTGTGATAAGGCAACTGCGTGATCAAATGCCCACTCAAAGTGAGGCTGAGAGTCACCGACCCACCTAGTCATAGGGTGATTAGGGTATGCTGGTTTGTATAGGATAGGTTTCTCTCCTAAGTTTCTTTGGTATGCAGTAGATAACATCTGACAAGTTTCAAGCAACATCTTTGGTATGTGTTTGTCACATAACATTTCTGCTGACTTCTCTGGCATTTCATCTAAAAAAAATATATTCATTTTATCTCCTTTGGGTATTGACTTAAGTTAAAAATCGTGCTATAAGAACCTGTGGTTCCGAGGGGGGTCTATATACCATACTTGTCGAATGCGTCTTTCCATTCGTTCTTTGGTCTGCCACGAGGCTTACCTCGATTAGGTCTGAAGGTAGGCTTACAAGCATCATTACAATATTCTTTTTGTTTCTGCCACTTATTTATTTCAAACACAGTGCCACAAGTTTTACAAGTTCTGTTCATCTCTTTGTCCTCCTTGTAAATGATTCTGGGCTACGACTAGCAGTATCAAATACTGCCATAGTAATAATGATTGCAACTATCAGTAAACTGTGGACTAATGCTGATATACCAAATGCATATATACTTTCTACAATATACATTCCAAATATCAGCGACCACATACAGGCAAGAAGTTGCATAACCATATGCCTGACCTGTAAATTTTTTACATTCTTCAATGGATTAATATTAGAATCCATAATCAGATTGTAAGTGTGTAATACTTTTTTCATACTACTCTCCTATTATTTTTGTAAGTTCTTCAACAGTAAACTCTGCGTCTAACTGTTCTAATGTTGTGCAATGATACCCCCAAAGAGGCACTAAGTCAAGGTAAGTTTCTGGAACATTGTAAGTTATTCTGCCTTGATCTTCTAGTTCTTGCATAAAAGAATCACAGTTCCCCTGCTCGAGAGGAACTGTAATACTACCAGTTGATAACCAAATGATAAGTATATACTTCATCTGTTTAACTTTTTATTTCTATTTAATATTTTAAATATTAACAAGTAAAATCTGTATTTGTAATATATTTCTATCATATTAAACCTAATATCCTTTTCTCCATAGCACTGTAATCTGGCAAGTCAATCTTTCTCTGCGGTTTCTTGCGAGGTTTCTTTGCAGGTATGATAGGCTCGGCTTTGTTAGCCTGTATGATAGGAACTATTTGTCTGATTATATCAGCTCGTTGTAGAAACTCCATCATACATTCTTGCGAATGAAACTGAAAAGGGACAGGCTCACCTACTGGTTCACTATATCCTACAAAGTAGTTCGCATTCCCTGTTCTGTAATCTCTGACAAAGTCCACTTTTAAGTCTCCATCGCTCATTGAATCGTAACCACGATCTCTGTACCCTAAAGCACTAAGTCTTTGAAGTTCTACTTCAGCTTCTTCTCTTGTTCTAAATGTTCTACCTTTATCCCTTAAGACCCAGTATGATATATACTTATAGCCACTAGTACCAAACCATTGTTGTGTGTATGTGTAATGCATTCTCTTACCACAGTTGGCACAGTATAGTTTAGGTCTGCCGTTTTTGTCTAGTTCTTCTGACATATTTTTTCTCCTTGTTTGTTTGTCGTTTTTGTTCTTTCTTTCTGAAGTGATCCACCCAGAAAGGATTTGCTTTTGTATAAAAAGATTTATAAAACATACAACCCATTATAGCTATTTATCTATATATGTCAAGCACTTGACGCAGGGGTACGAATACCATATACTGATGGTATCAATAACGCCAAACCAAAGGAGGTACAAATGGCAAAAACTTTGATAGACAAAGATGTGAAGGAGAATATCATTCTTCCACACGCTTTGAAAACTATCCACAATCTACCCAGCGAACACAAGCAGACCTATGACGAAAACAAAAGTCAATGGGATACTGCATATCGTAATGCGTGGAATGTGGCTAATCGCTATATCACAGCACACACACCTCAAGCTGAGGTAAATGCTATGCGTGAGATAGCAGACAGAAACAAATGGAATTGTTCTGGTTTACCCAGAAACAAATCTGTTTCAGATCTAACTCTTGCGGATTTCGTATCTAAAGAAGATGACTACTTCAAGAGTACAATACGAAGTGAAGGCAGATGGTCGCACACAAGAGAACACTTTCATCTTGATGATTGCGTACACTTCAATCTTGTATCTATATCAGCAGATGGTATGGAGACTAGAGAAGATGCTACTGCTAGATTCAACACTTATCCTAGTAGGGATACATTCGAGCTAATCAATCACGATTACCTGAAAGAGAAAGGTATTGGCTTTAAGAATCGTGAAATTAATGATAACTATAATCGAATGTCTTATCATAAGCAGAGAGAACACGACTCAAAAGTCAATGCTCACGAAGCATATACTAAGTGGGTGGTTGATAACTTCAACGACAAGGTATGTATCAGACTGAATGTGGATTGTCATTCTCAAGGATTGGCAATACACGACTTGGGTGATTTCAATACCATCAAACAAGAGAAGATCCTTCGTGATAGAATGGCTAATGCTCTATTTGAGCTTCAAAGCGAACGACAAAATTACTATAATGATGTTCGTGGCATACTATCGAAGATACGAAGTGTTGAAGGACTGCTTGAGTCGCCACTTGGTAAGATGATGAAACCTATTGAGGCACAACTACGAGGAGCAGGAGCAGGTACTGCCCTTGCTTTGACACCTCAACAGCAGTTCAGAATCAGCAAGTTAAACAATGCTTTAGATGGTGATGCTGATATGCCAACTGAAGTTCCAAATGTTATAGTGCTATCATCAGTAGCAGGAACAGCTTAATGAAATAGAAAGGAAAAACATTCTAGATAAAAGAAAACCCCACAAGGAATTATCCTTGTGGGGTTTTTTATTGGGGGTACTTAAAGTGTCTCCTGATTAATTTACAACCACCTAGCGACAGGAGTGAAACTAGGTGGCGATTCCTATTGGAATATTTACACTACCTCTTTCTTAAAGAAGTCAAGTGTCTTTGTCTGTGGCTCTGGGTGTAAAGTCCAAGGCTTCTTCTCAGTAGACTGTGCATTGAGTTCGCCAATAAACTTTGGATTGATAAGCTGACCAAGTATTATTCTTGCCATATTTTCGGCATTGTCTTTTTCCATCATTGGAACTCTGATAACTAATTCAACTTCGCCTAGCTTATCGTCATTGTCGCCAAACTTATACTCACCAGTTTTTACTTTAACTTTGTAGTGCATATCGTGATGCCAACTATCCATATTATTCACCCCCTTTCAATAATGCTTTTCGTTTGTTTAAAAAGTATTGCAAATGATTGAGCCAGAAGATTGTCATATCTGAATACTTAGCAGTTCTTACTGCTCGGCAACAGTTTAGTATTCTTCTTCTGTTAAGTGCATATGTTGTCTTACTGTGTGTGAATGGTATCACTCTGTTGATGTAAGTTCTCATAAATCCTCCAGCTTCCAGACTTTTACAATAAGTCTAACTATGGCAAGTGACGCCAACATTAAAGCTAGAAACAAATCAACAACAAAAAAAGCAAGGCAAGATAACAATAGTAGTGCTACTACAAATGCTATCTCTATTCTTTTCTCGATACTCATACAGCCCTCGCTTCCCAGCCCTTGTCGGCTATGGATTCGTAAGTGCCATAACAGTTCTTGTATGCTTGTGATTTGTTTATCAATGCCCAACCTGATGAATTACATTGGGGACATTGAATGTCATTGTTGAAATAGCCATTGCCTTTACAACGAGGACAAATAGCTAGTACCTTTTTTTCTTCACTCATAATTTACTCCTGTTAAGTGATTGATAATACTAGATAATAACATACCACAGATGTAGTGTCAAGACGCACTACACCTGTGATGTCGTTTTGTTTCAGATTATGTTTGAAGTGATAGTAAAGAAAATAGAACTACACTAACAACGATAATCTGTATTGCTTGGTCATTTCTCATAATGCATATATCCTAGTACGACAATAACTATATGTCAAGTTGCCATCTTGCAGAGAGGTTCTAAAAATTTGATTTTTTTGTTTGGGAAAATTAGTGAAAATTTATGAGGTGGGAAGTATGATAAAAAACTAAGTCATTGATTTAATTGAATAAAGCTAGGAATTAATTCCTCAGATTATCTAATAAAATCAATAACTTAATTATATTGACTTAGGAATTAAAATTCTTATAATCGAGAGTAATTTAAATAACTTTTATCGGAAGGATAAAAAAATGACTAAAATAAAAACTGACTTAAAAACTTTATTAATTGAAAATTTAAAATCACTTAATGAAGCAACTTCACCTAAAACAATTTGGAATTTATTCCAAGCTATGAAAAACGAAACTAATGACGTATTTAAAGCAAAAATTTTTGATGGTGAAAAAGTAAGAGACTACTGCTGGAACTTAGCTAATTATGCAGGACAGCAAAAAGATAAATTGACTGGCTTAATTACTGCTGAAAGAAATAAACTTTTTGAGGACAACGTATTAAGAGCCATTGCAATTTATAAAGAAAATCAAATTAACGGATCGGCTTCTAAAATTGAATTTAAAGAAAAAGCATTTGTTGTTTCTTTAAAAGATTACAAGCCTAATCATAAAGATTTGAAAAAGAACCCAAACAAAAAAGTTAAATTGCCATTAAGTGAGATTGTAGAATTCACAGACTATGCAATTACAGGAGAGAGAAAAACAAAAGGTACGACTGCAAAGCCTATATTTTCTGTTGCCCTGTACGATGCAATCGTAGCTTTTAAAACTGCAATTCTTAAAGGTAATGGGTTAATGAACTATGATAAAGCTGAAAACAAATATACTTTTAATTACGAAAGCTTTATTGATAAATTTGATGATGATGTAATTACTGACTTGGAAAATTTAAAAGGGTTTATTGATTTACTATTACAAGTTAATGCAACCGCAATTAATAACCTTGAAGAAAACGGAAACTGCACAGTTGATGAGCAAATAATTGAAACTCATACAGTTGAATTCAAACCTCATTTAAACATTGTTAAAGCAAGTTAAGTTAAACTAAATAAAATAATTAAAGAGCCATTGATTAATTTTGATGGCTCTTTTTTTATGCCCACATTATAATATTCCCGCCTACATTACCAAAGCAACCATAGCTATTCTTTTTTAGATGCCTCAAGTGGTTTACAAGTTTACTAATAGATACGCTTTTAAGACTGCTTTAAGTTTTAAAATCATAGAAACCATAAAAGAAAATTTTTAGTTCTAAAGATTATTTTTATAAATACTTTTATAGATGCCTTACTATTTTCTATAAAAAAAAATTTATGTAAAAAAATCAATGCACTATGCAGGTTGCCATGGGGGGTACCCTATATATCCTATACGCCATTGCTGGAAAAATATTAAAAATCAATGTAAACCACTTTGGTGGCGACATTAGTATGGACTCCTGCGGGCATTTACCTATGGAGTCCCTAATAGGAAATACATATAGGACCCTCGGGGAGGACCCTAATATCATTATACACCCCTATTTCGATTTTGTCAATAAAAAAATTAAAAAATGTATTGACAGAATCGCTATCTGTATGTATAATATATATAATTAGTAGTTACCAAAGGGTCACACACAATCTAAACCATGGACATTCACGGTAACTACATGAAATATAACGAATTTTTTGTATGGCAATAAGGACATTTAAGAATTATTGGCGACCTAGCCATTATCATCGCTTTGATGAAGACCATTTTAACAGTATATTTAGGAAAAAATCTAAAAAAACTAACGATAACCAGTGCGAACAATCGAAGAAGACATCATATCCTGGTCAAAAGACTTCTTAGAACTGCCAAACAAAGAATTAGGAGGCAAACCTGTATGTCCATATGCTAAACAGGCAAGGACATCTGGGCAGATTAACATAGTTGTAGAAGAGTCTGGCGAAAAATTACTAGAAACAGTTGTTAACCAGTGTAATAACTTTAAACAATCTGATAAAAAGATCTGTATTGTAGCATGTTTAGATCTAGAAGTAACAGCAGATGAGCTGGATAGCTATGTTCACGCACTGAATCATGTATTTGTGCCACAGGATGTATACCTGATGGCATCACACCCAGGCAATGATCTTGAACCTGTAGAGTTTTTAGAGAATACAGACTGGGAATCAGACAACGAGTTTCTTATGGTTCTAATACAACCATTTGAAGAGTTAGAAAAAGCAAGTTCTAACTTAAATAAAATAGGATTCTATGATACTTGGCCACAAGACTACTATGAATCCACAGTAAATAAACGTAAAACTTATAGGAGACTACTATGCGAGGAATGAAAAAATCAGCAAAGAATAAGAAAAAAGACATGAAGAAGAAGAAAAAGAAAAACGTAAAAAAAAAGTAAAAAAATCATCTAAGAAAAAAGGTCTATTAATAGTAATATCATGACGACATTTGCAGAACTAGCAGAACTACTCAATAAAAAATCTAAGGAGCAAGCCCATGCAACTAGATCTAAAACTAGAACTACCCGACAAGCAAAGAGAGTCAAAAAAGAAAATAGAACTAATGTGTAAGAACTGTGATCATAGTTGTCACTGCAGTAACGGAGGACAATGTTCCGTATGTGCATGTGCAAACTGTGAGCATAATGCATTAGATGACTTTTACAATAGGTTAAATAATGGCGAAGAAGAAGTCAAAAAGTAAAAAAGGAAAAGCTGTACCCACTAACCCTGCACTTTATGCAAGAGTAAAGGCAGAGGCGAAGCGTAAGTTTAAAGTATACCCATCTGCTTATGCTAATGGCTGGTTAGTCAGAACGTATAAAAAAAGAGGTGGTGGATACAGGAGTGCTTAATGGCCAAACCAAAAGGAGGATTAACAGCCTGGTTTGGTAAAGGACCCAAAGGAGACTGGGTCGATATAGGTGCACCTAAAAAGAAAGGAAAGTTTCAAGCTTGTGGACGTAAGTCTGCTACAGGATCAAAAAGAAAATATCCTAAATGTGTACCAAGATCTAAAGCAAGATCTATGTCAGCATCTCAAATTAAAAGTGCTGTATCAAGAAAAAGATCTAAAGCACAAGGTGTAGGTGGTAAGCCAACAAATGTTAAAACAATATTAAAGAAAAAAACAAGTGGTCGCAAAAGTAGAAACAATAAGAAAAAAAATTAAACAGGGAAAGAAACTAGGATTCTCTGAAAGAGCAAGAGCAGTTAATAAAGGACTATTACCAAGCAAGGCAAAGAATGGCAAAAAAAAGAGATCCAAAAAAGGGAACAGGCAAAAAGCCAAAGGGTAGTGGTCGTAGACTATACACAGATGAAAATCCAAAAGATACAGTAAGTATAAAGTTTGCTACCCCAGCTGACGCAAGAGCAACAGTTGCAAAAGTAAGAAGAGTTAATAAACCATACGCCCGTAAAATACAGATACTTACAGTTATGGAACAGCGTGCAAAAGTTATGGGTAAGACTAAAGTTGTAAGTATCGCAAAGAAAGCTAAACAATCATTAAAAAGGAAACACGATGCGAAACAAACCAAACGGTAAAAACGGCAAAAGAAGACTAACAGATAATCAAATGAAGATAGCCCGTGTTGCGGAGCCTAGAGATAGAATTACAGCTGTAGATTTTGCAAAGCTAAGAAAAAATAAAAATAGATCTGTTGTATAAAAATTATGGCAGCAAAGCGAAAGAAGACTCCTGCCTGGCAAAGGAAAGAAGGTAAAGATCCAAAAGGTGGATTGAATAAAAAAGGAGTTGCATCTTATCGCAGAGCTAATCCAGGTAGTAAATTACAAACAGCTGTTACTACCAAACCAAGTAAATTAAAAAAAGGATCAAAGGCTGCTAAGAGACGTAAATCATTTTGTGCAAGAATGAAAGGTATGAAGAAAAAATTAACATCTAAAAAAACTGCACGAGATCCAAATTCAAGAATTAATAAATCATTAAGAAAATGGAACTGTTAAAGGAGAACATTATGGAAAAAGTAAATAAAATTATAGAATGGGTAAAGAACTATGATAGTTGGGCAAAGAAAGATTACATCAAAGCTGGTGTAATTGCAGTAATTGTTTTAGCTGTTATTATTAGTATCTTTAGCTAAAATGTTATTAGACAAAAAAGATAACAAAGAACTAACAGATAAACAAAAAACATTTCTATCTGTTTTATTTTCAGAGGCAGATGGAGATCCTAGAAAAGCTGCAGAGCTTGCAGGATATGCCCCAACATCCTACCCAAGAGTTGTACAAGGATTAAAAGATGAAATTATTGAAAGGGCTGAATCAGTTTTGGCAGCACACTCTCCACAAGCTGCACTTGGTATTAGTCGTGCTCTTACTGACGATGGATCTATTCCTGGTGCTAGTATTAGAATGGAAGCTGCGAAGCAAATATTGGATCGAGTCGGTTTGGTTAAAAAAGAAAAAATAGATGTTAATGCAAAAGTTGCTCATGGCATATTTGTGTTACCCGCAAAAGAGGCATGAGTCTAGGATTAAAAAAAAGAGTTTCACGAACCATCCCTTTTGGTTATAAAGTTAACGAAGAGGATGATAAATTATTAGAGCCAATCCAAGAGGAACTTGAAGCTATAGAACAAGCAAAACAATATATTAAAAGTTGTTCCTATCGAGAAGTTGCTGGATGGATGAAAAGAAAAACAGGCAGATATATATCTGCTCCAGGCTTAAGAAAGGTGCTAGCAAGAAGTGAATGATGTCGAACCACCTAAACCTAAAAAGAAAAAAGTAGCCAAAGCAAAAAAATCAGCTAAGGCTAGCATTAGTGATATAGCTAAACAAGTACAAAAAGCAAAAGATAATTATCACAATGCACAAAAAAAATTAAAAAATAAAAAAGAAGCTTTAAAAAAAGCAGACGATATATTAGAAAATAAAAAAAATATATTTGTTGAAGAAGAGTTTGAAACTGTTCCACCAAATGTTAAAAAAGCTGTAAAAGAACAAGAGATAATATTTGAACCTAATGAAGGTCCACAAACACAGTTTCTAGCAGCATCAGAACGAGAAGTATTTTATGGTGGAGCAAGAGGTGGTGGTAAATCATATGCAATGCTTATTGATCCACTACGATATTGTGATAAACAAAAACATAGAGGTTTATTACTAAGACGTTCAATGCCTGAGTTGAGAGATTTAATTAATCACTCACAACAATTATATCCAAAAGCTTTTCCTGGTGCTAAGTGGAGAGAGCAAGAAAAAGAATGGCGATTCCCTTCTGGTGCTAAAATAGAATTTGGATATGCAGAAAATACAACAGATGCTCTTAGATATCAAGGACAGTCTTACACTTGGATAGGAATAGATGAGTTACCACAGTATCCAACACCTGATATTTATAACTTTCTAAGGTCATCTCTTAGATCAGTAGATCCAGAGATACCAGTATTTATGAGAGCAACGGGTAACCCAGGCAACGTAGGATCTACTTGGGTAAAAGAAATGTTTGTAGATCCATCGGTTCCTAATACAAAGTTTGATGTAGAAATACAAACGCCAGTTGGTGTAAAAAAAATAACAAGAAGATTTATACCAGCTAAGTTACAAGATAATCCATATCTAATGCAGACAGAGGATTATTATATTATGCTAGCCTCTTTGCCTGAAGTGCAAAGAAAACAGTTCTTAGATGGAGACTGGGGTGCTTATGAAGATGCAGCCTTTCCAGAATTTAATTTAACAACACATGTTGTAGAACCATTTGAGATACCTAGAAACTGGCATAGATTCAGATCTTGTGACTGGGGATATTCTTCACCAGCTTGTGTACTTTGGTTTGCCATAGACTTTGATAATAATCTTTGGATATACAGAGAACTATATACAAAAAAAGTTACAGCAGATTTATTTGCACAACAAGTTTTAGATTTAGAACATAAAGAATATATTCGCTATGGAGTCTTAGACTCAAGCACTTGGGCAAGAAGAGGTGATGTCGGTCCAAGTATTGCAGAAACAATGATTACTGCAGGATGTAGATGGAGACCATCTGATAGATCACCAAGAAGTCGTATCAACGGTAAACTGGAAATACACAAACGACTATCTGTTAGAGAAAAAGATAATGAAAAAAAACCATCATTATTTATTTTTAATAACTGTGTAAATTTAATACGAACACTACCACTTTTACCATGTGATAAAAACAATCCAGAAGATGTTGATACGCACGCAGAGGATCATGCATATGATGCTTTACGATATGGATGCATGTCTCGCCCCATTAATCCACACGGAATAGGAATAGATGGCTTTGGAAAAGTTCAGTCATTTCAACCAGCAGATAGGATATTTGGATATTAATGGATATAGATGGAAAAAAATTAAGAGTTGGATTTCAGGATCTAACAATTGAAATAAAAGATGCAGATTTTAGAACAGACAATCTTACAGATTGCTATGGTCATTATCTGCAAAGAGAAAATAAAATACAAATAAATACAAATTTAGAAACACATGATTTGTTAAACACAGTTATTCACGAATGTTTACATGCATGTGCATACGTTGGTGGGCTTACAACTAAATCTAATCCATTAGCAGATGAAGATAAAGAAGAAGTTGTTACTAATACATTAGCTAACCAATTACATATTGTCTTACGAGATAATCCATGGCTCTTAAAATTTATACAAGAGTCACTATCAAAAACTAAAAATAAGGAGAAATAACATGGACATCATGAAAAAATATAAACAAGGTGATTTAGATGAAGTACCTAGTGCAAAAACTGGTAATGATCCTATGAACCTTCCTGCTGATGAAGTAGGTGGAGAAAATGTTGATGCACCAAAAGTTAAAACTAACATGGTGGATGGCAAGATTTTTTCAATGGCTGATGAAAGAGATTACTAATATTTATCATGGCTGATGAAACACCAAGAGATGATTTAGTTGTAGCTGTTGGAGAAGCTAACGAAAAAGAAAAAGATTCGACAACTGACTACTATGGATTAGAAGGTTTAATAAAAGAAAGATTTGTTAAGTCTGAAGATGCTAGGTTATTTGATGAAAGTCGTTGGTTAAGATCATACAGAAACTATAGAGGTATCTATGGTTCTGATATGTCATTTACAGAAAAAGAAAAGTCTAGAGTTTTTGTAAAGATAACTAAAACAAAAGTTCTAGCAGCATTTGGTCAACTAATAGAAGTTTTATTTTCAACAGGAAAGTTTCCTATTGGAGTAGAGCCTACACCTGTACCTGATAGTATAGCTGAATATGCTCATGTAAAACAACCAAATGAAGAATCAAAAGATCCCAAAGAAGATAAAACAAAAGTTATAGATATATATGGTTTTCCTGGAGATGGTAAAGAATTATCTCCAGGAACTACAACTGCTGATTTATTAAGAGGTTTATCTTCAGATTATGAAGGTGTAGAGATGGCAGAGGGACCTTCTGTTTTATCTCCTAAAATACCACAAATAGAACCTGCAAGAGAGTCTGCAGAAAATTTACAGAAACTAATTCATGATCAATTAGAAGAAAGTTCTGCAATTACTGTACTAAGACATGTACTATTTGAAATGGTATTGCTTGGTACTGGTGTTTTAAAAGGACCTTTTACTCATGATAAAATTTTACACAAATGGGAAAAGAGTGAAGAAACAGGAGAACAGCAATATAAGCCACAATTTAAAGCTGTTCCAAAATTAGAGGCAGTTAGTGTTTGGGATTTTTATCCAGACCCAGACGCAACAAGTATTGAAGATTGTGAGTATGTAATACAGAGACATTCTTTTAACAGATCACAATTAAGAGATTTACAAAATAGACCATACTTTAGAAAACAAGCAATAGCTGATTGTTTAAAAATGGGAGAGAACTATGAAGTTCGTGGGTTTGAAACTGCATTATTAGATAGAGAAAATGTAGATGATCTTCAAAAGAAAAGATTTGAAGTTTATGAATACTGGGGAACAATGGATAGACTTCTTGCTGAAGAAGCAGGTCTTGAAATTGGTGAGGATATGGAAGAACTTGATGAAGTTCAAATTAATGCATGGATATGTAATGGTCATGTATTAAGATTAGTATTAAATCCATTTACTCCTGATAGAATACCATTCCATGTTTGCCCATATGAAATAAATCCATATCAGTTTTTTGGTGTAGGTATACCAGAAAATATGGAAGATGCACAAATGGTAATGAATGGTCATGCAAGAATGGCTATAGATAATTTAGCATTAGCAGGTAATCTAGTATTTGATATTGACGAAACACAATTAGTTCCAGGACAAGATATGAATATATATCCTGGTAAAATATTTAGAAGACAATCTGGTGTAACGGGTACAGCTATTAATGGATTAAAGTTTCCTAATACAGCACCAGAAAATTTGATGATGTTTGACAAGTTTAGACAACTTGCAGATGAGGCAACTGGTATACCATCATACTCACATGGAGCAACAGGTGTTCAATCAACAACTAGAACAGCTGCAGGTATGTCAATGTTAATGGGTGCAGCTGCATTAAGTATTAAAACAGTTGTAAAAAATATAGATGACTATTTACTGAGACCCCTTGGTGAATCTTTATTCGCATGGAACATGCAGTTTAATAATTATATAGAATCTATAAAAGGTGATTTAGAAATAAAAGCAAGAGGCACTTCTTCACTAATGCAAAAAGAAGTTAGATCACAAAGATTAATGACATTTATGCAAACAGCTAATAATCCAAATATAGCACCGTTTGTTAGATGGCATTCTATATTAAGAGAGATTGCAAAATCATTAGATATTGACCCAGATCAATTAATTAATGATCCAGAAAATGCAGAACTATTCGCAAAAATAATGGGGATGACAAATGGAAATCAACAAACTCAAAACCCTGGTGAGCAACAGGGTAACATGGGATCTGCTCAAGGAGTACCTCCAGGAGCAAATCCAGCTGATCCAACAGGAGTTGGAGGTGGCAACATCGGAGCAGGAGCTGTTCCGCAACCAGGGGAAACTGAGTTCTCTCAGGCGACTCCTTTCCCTAGAGCAGCAACTCAACAAGAAAGACGATAAAAGTAGAAGGTTTTTTTAATGGCATTACAAGATACCCCACCACTGGCAGATCCTACTACAGGAAGAATACCTCCATATACTCAGGTATTAAAACAAGATCCAGTTACAGGTACTTATAAAATAAAATATGATGTTAAAGCAGCACCACCTACAAGTGCGGTACAAACAGGACTAACAACTCCTACAACAACTTTACCAGGACAAATGTATGGAACTGAAACTCAGGATGGTGAAGATGAAACTGATACAGGAACAGATGCTCAAACTAATATAAATACAGCAATTGCAACCACTCAAAATAGAGGTGGTGAAGGAATGGGCAGAGATAGAGATTTTGGTGGAATTTCAGTTGGTGAACAATCTATAGCAGATTTAAGTCGTACTTTAAATCCTAGTAATTTTGAATCAACAGTATTTGCAGGTATTACGAGTATGGTACCAACGGCACTTGGTGGTCTTATTGCAGCAGGATCAGCAGATGCACAAAGACAGGCTATAAGAGAAATAAATAGAAGAGCAGCTGCAGGAACTCTTGGTACAAATCCAGATGGCTCTCAAGTTAGTGATCAAGCTTTAGCATCTCTTGGCCAACAAATTGGTAATAAATATGGTGTACCTGGTTTTACTAGTGCATTAAATAATACAGCAGCAGGACAAATATTTGCAGCTAATTTAGCACCACAGTCATTAACAGGAGAAGAAACATTTAATGTTACAAATCAAATGATAAATCCTGTTAGTCAAGAACAAATTACTAGAGATTTTGATCAAGCAATGATGTTAGGGTTTCAAGAAAATCAAGAGCAAAATCTTAGAGATGTATTTGCACAAGATATAGCTAGGCAAACAATGGATCCACAAGCACCAACTAATATTGGTGCTACTCTTGCTGCAGCAGATGAAGCTGCAGGTGTTCAAACAGGAGATGCAAGTGCTGCTGAAGCTGAAGCTCAAGCTGGTTCAGGAGCTAACTATGGATGGAATTCTACAGATGGATCTACAATGACATCAAACTCTACAACTACTAATGCAGATGGCAGTACTACAACTAATTTGTCAGGTTTAAATACAGCCAATCAAGTAGTTAGTGAAGGCACTGGTGGACCAAATAATCATAGTCAAAGCCAAGTTAATAATGCACAAAATCAAATTAATGGAGCTGTTCAAGAAGGTGGGTCAAATTATGGAATGCCTGAAGGAGTAAGTGCTGTTGGCTATGGATATAATGCCGAAACAGGAAACTATGCTGGTACAGTAAGTTATTCTGGGGGAACTGTAACTACAGGTCAGGCTGAAGGTGATGGTGGAGATGCAGGAAGCAGTGGCTCTTCAGGAGCTACTGGTACAGGAGGAGCAACACCAGGACCAATGGGTCAAAGAGGAGGAACTCCAGATGCTCAGGGTAATGTACAAGGTGGTACCACTGGAAATGGAGATGGAGAATGTTTCTTAGCAGGAACTCTCATTACCATGGCAGATGAAACTAAAAAACCAATTGAAGAAGTAGAGTTAATGGATAAAGTTGCAATTGGAGGATATGTTGGTGGTGTTGGTAAATTTTTAACAGATGAATTGTATGACTATAATGGAGTTAAAGTATCAGGTAGCCATTTAGTTAATGAAGATAATAAATGGATGCATGTTAAAGATAGTAAAAATGGAAAACCATTAGGTAATGATACTCATGTTGTATATGTTCTTGGAACTGAACATAGAAGATTATTAATTGAAAATATTTTATTTACAGATTACTTAGAAACAAAAGAACAGGAAATGTTTATTGCAAAAGGAAGTGATTACTTTTTTAATAATCATGGAAGTATAGGTAATAAAATTGCAGAAGAAAATTTAAAAATACTTAATGCAGAAAATTAAAACTAGATTATGGAATCTAGATAACGATTATTCTACTATAAAAAATTGGTGGAAAGAATATGATTGGACAAGTCCTCCAAAAGATTGTTTACCTCCAGATGGCATTATAGTTGAATATGAAAATAAACCAGTTTGTTGCACAGGAATTTATTTTGCTATTGGATGTAAGTTTGCATATATGGAATGGGTTTTAGTAGATAAAAACCAAAATTCAAAAGTTAGATACGATTGTTTAAAAGAATGCATAAATTCTGTATTTAAATTAGCAGAACTAAAAGATTATAAACTTATTGGGCATACAACATCTGAAAGTAAATTATATGATCGATATCAAAAAGATCATGGTATGATAAAAGTAGATCCTAATTTAACAGGATTTTTAAAAATAATAACTAATAATAATGAGTTTAAAACTATAGACGATATTGATTTTGTAGTTGGAGACGAATATTATAAACAAATAAATAATAGGAGAATATAAATGGCAAACGGTGATATGCAAGGCATGGGTATGATGGCTAAAATGCCACAAGCAGATCAAATGCCTAAACAAGAACAAGCTGCTGCATCTATTGTTAATATGGATGCATTTCAAAAATCTGTTAGCAATCTATCTGATAAATCAAGTGAAGTCTTAGAACAACATTTAACACCACCTGTAAAAGAAGCTATAGTAGAACTATTTGGAAGAGATGTTGCAGTTGCTTTAAAAGATTTTGGTCCCAACGAACCAACAGTTAACATACCAGTTTCAACAGTTATAGGTGCTTATCCATCAGATAATGTTCAAGATTCAGTTCGAATGATGGCTCAAGATTTTAAATCAAAAGCACAACAAAGTATTCCTAGTTCACCACAAGGTGGATTAGGCGGAGAGCCAATGAAGGCATCTCCACAAACTAACGTGCCACCTAGCCCTATGCCAACTGGCATGGTCTAGCACACGAGGGCTACCCTTCCCATAAGGCACCCAACTCAACTAGGAGGATAATATGGTTGACGAAACACAAGAAGTTGTAGAAGAATCTACAGAAGAACAAGTAGAAGAAGCTACACCTGAACAGGAACAAGTAGAAGAAATACTTGAACCAACACCTTATCAAAATAAGTATAGAAGAGATCTCGATGATAAGGATACTGATACAGCTACCGAACAACAGGACACCCAAGAAGAAAAAGAGGCTACTCCTGAAGAACGCCCTGTAACAGCCGAGGAAAGGGCTTTTAAGAAACGTTATGACGATCTTAAACGCCATTACGACAAAACTTTGAACAAACATAAAACTGAGGTTACAAAACTTAAAACTCAGATTGAACAAAGCACGAATGAAATGCTACCGCCTAAAGATCCAAATGAACTTCAGGCATGGAAACAAAAGTATCCAGATGTCTATGATGTCATAGAAACTGTTGCTTTAAATCAAGCAGATGCTCGTGCTAAAAAACTTGAAGAGAAATATCAGTTTTTACAAGAGCAACAAACACAGATTGCAAAAGAAAAAGCTGAGGTTGAACTTTTAAAAAGACATCCTGATTTTATGGAGATTCGTGCTACAGATCAATTTCATGAGTGGGCACAAAAACAAGATCCAACAATTCAAGGATGGTTGTATGAAAATACAGACAATGCTGACTTAGCCGCAAGGGCTATAGATCTTTATAAAATGGATGCAGGTATTACTTCTAAATCAGAAAAACCTAAATCTAAAGATGCAAAAAAAGATGCAGCAAAAGCTGTAACTACAACTAAAAAAGGCAATCAAGTAAACGTAACCGAAAAGAAAATTTGGACTGTTGATGAAATATCTAAGTTAAAACCTTATGAATTTGATAAACATGAAAAAGAAATTATGGCAGCTCGAAGAGAAGGTCGTATAAAGCGAAACTAAAAAACTTAACTTAACGCTATAAAGGAGAATAATTATGGCAGTATCAAGAGCAACAGGTTATACTAACCTGCCTAATGATAACTTCATACCTGAAATTTATAGCCAGAAGGTTCAAAAGTTTTTCAGAACTGCTTCGGTTGTTGAAGATATTACAAACACCGACTACGCTGGAGAAATTGAAAATTTTGGTGACACGGTAAGAATTATCAAAGAACCCGTAGTTACTGTAGCTAGTTATACTCGTGGCTCAACTATCAATACACAAGAGCTTGCAGACGATCAAATTACTTTGGTTGTTGACCAAGCAAATGCTTTTGCATTTAAAGTGGATGATATTGAAGAAAGACATTCTCATATCAATTTTGAGTCTGTTGCATCATCATCTGGTGCATACGCTCTCAAAAATGCATATGATCAGAATATCATTGCTGCGATGTTTTCTGGTGCAGGAACTACAGTTGGATCTGATGGATCTGGACAAGACGTAGGTACTTACGCAGAAGGAACTACACTTGGAACACCTGAGATCGATCCAATTAACGTAATCGCAAACCACGCTAAAAGACTGGACTCTGCTGATGTTCCAATAGATGGAAGATGGTTTCTAGCAAGCCCTGACTTCTATGAAGAACTAGGTAAAGCCAACAGTAAGTTAATGGCTGATACTACTGGAGCCGCTGGACCACTAAGAAATGGTCAAGTGTATAATGGAAAAATCCATAACTTCACTATGTATCAAACTAATAACTTTGCTGCGTCAAGCACATCTAACTACTTCAAAGTGCTTTCTGGACACATGTCTTCTACTGCAACTGCTAACCATATTGCAAAAATGGAAGTTGTAAGAGACACAGAATCATTTGCTGACGTTGTTAGAGGCTTACACGTCTTTGGCAGAAAAGTTCTAAGATCAGACGCTTTGATCGCAGAACATATTAAAATAGACTAAGGAGAATAATTATGGCTACATATAATGTGACAGGACCTGGCGGAACAGCTGGGCACCCATCAAAATTGAGTGCTGGAATTAGGACTCCTTATTTGGTGGAAAATACAATTGATGTCTCAGCACTTAATGGTGACTCTGGAGCAGCACAAAATGATGTTCTTAGAGTGCTAGATATTCCTGCTGAAACTCTAATCATGGAAGCTGGCATTGAAGTGCTTACTGCACTATCAAGCTCAGTTACACTTGATTTAGGTATCACAGGTGGAGATGTTGATAGGTATGTTGACGGAGATACTAATGCTACAGGTTTCTCTGCACCGACAGCTACAGCTAGAACTATAGTTGCAAGTGCAGATACTCTTGACGTATTAGTATTAAGTGCAGATTCAACTGCGGGTAAGATCCGTGTTTTTGCTGTACTTTGTGACGTATCTGGTGTTGATGAAACTGATAGAAATACAGACACACAACACGACACAGCAGTGTAATAACTAACTAGAGGGGGGCATTTGCCCCCTTCTTTTAAATGGAAAAGTATATGGCAATTATTGATTTAAGAGAAAAAACAAACGCATCAACAGGACAAACAAAAAGAAACCTTGGTGGACAAGCAGCAAGTTTAGAGTCCTTTAGAGAATTAGAAAAAAAAGTACAAGAACAAGATAAAAAATTAGATAAGATATTAAAACTATTAAGAGACTAGTATGAATTATTTACAACTCACAAATGCAGTATTGGCAGAACTTAACGAAGTGCAACTCACTTCTTCAAATTTTGCATCTAGTAGTGGTATTCAAACAACAGTAAAAGATATCATTAATAAAGCATTAAGAGATGTATATTCATCAGAATTAGAGTGGCCTTGGCTACATAGTGATAAAACACAAGTTACATACGCTGGACAAAAAGAGTACTCATTACCAACTGATTTTAGGTCAGTTGATTTTGAGTCTTTTTATTTAGTACCAACAGAATTAGTAACTAACTCTACTTTTGATAGTAATATAACAAACTGGTCAACAGTATCAGGATCACCAGCATATAACTCTGGTGGTAATGGAAGGTTAAGATTAAATGCAGCAGCAGCATCTGCAAGTTTATCAACAGTAAAAAATAGAGAGTATAGAGTACAAGTAAGAGTTATGGATACATCATCTAGTGGCTCTAGTTTAAAAGTACAAGTAGGAACATCAGCTGCAGGAACACAAAATTTAAGCACAACAGTAACTGTATCTGATTTTGGTGATGGTAAAATATTAGATACAACTTTTACAGCAACAGCTTCTACATCACACATTACATTAGATAATGATGACTCTAATAATTTAGATGTAGATTTTGTAAAAGTATCAGAAAATTTACCACCTAAAAAATTAATATACATAACATATGATGATTATAGAAGAAGATTTTTAGCAACAGCACAAACTAATAATAGTGATCATTATGGAACACCTGATTATGTATTTAGAACACAAGATGATAAGTTTGGATTATATAGAGTTCCTGATTCAGATGGTTATACTATAAATTATGAATATTGGAAAACACACTCTGATCTATCTGCATCAACAGATACACCAGATATACCTGCAAGATTTCATGATGTGGTTGTAGCAAGAGCAAAGTATTATATTTATAATCTTAGATCTGACCCACAGTTTACACAGTTTGCAGATAGAGATTATAGAGAAGGTGTTAAAAGAATGAGAATTGAATTAATTAATGCACCAAGTGAAATGTTAGATACTAGAGTAAATTTAGGATATAATAGACGGGGTGCATTGAGTGGCTGATACTTCACAGATATCCCCTTTTGTATTTGGTTGTGGTGGAGGACTTGTATTAAACAAAGACTCTTTTTCATATCAACCTGGAGAATCAAAAGTACTAACTAATTTTGAACCTGATGTAAATGGCGGTTATAAAAAAATATTAGGTACAACTAAATGGAACTCTAATATAGTTCCACAAGTATCTTCATCTGGTGAACGAGTTGTAATGTCAGCTATATTTGGTAGTGTTGTATTAGCAGCTAGAGGTGGTAGCATACATAGAGCAGCTACTGGATCAGGAAGTTGGACATCAACAATAACTGGTTTAGGAACACCTACTAGAAACTATGAGTTTAGAAAATTTAATTTTGATGGCACTGATAGAATTATAATATGCACAGGAACATCTAGTCCACAATTATTAACATCAGCGTTTTCTGCATCAGTTGTAAATGCAACAGGCACAGCAAACTTTAAACATGTAGAAATATTTAAAAACCATATATTTTTTGCAGGCAAACCTACTGCTGAACAAGAACTTAGTTTTATGGGCCCATTTCAAACTAATGATTTTACATCAGGCAATGGCGGTGGAACTATTAAAGTAGATACAAAAATTGTAGGATTAAAAGTATTTAGGGATGCACTTTTTATATTTGGTGAAGATAAAATATTTAAACTAGTAGGAAATACGGACGCTGATTTTGCAATAGCACCAGTTACTAGAAAAATTGGATGTATTGATGGTGGTTCAATACAAGAACTTGGTGGTGATATAATTTATTTAGCACCAGATGGTTTAAGAACTGTAGCAGGTACAGAAAGAATTGGTGACGTAGAACTTGGTACTATATCTAAACAAATACAACAACGTATTGATGATATAACAACTGATAACATTAGTTCTTTAGTAATTAGAAAAAAATCACAATATAGATTGTTTTATCCTACAACAAGTGGTGGAGAAGATTCTGCAAGAGCTATAATAGCTGTAATAAAAGTTAACACAAATACAGGACAGCTTGGATATGAGTATGCAGATATGATAGGACTAAAAGCATCATCAACTGATTCAGAGTTTACTGGAGGATCTGAGACTGTAGTAAGTGGTGGTTATGATGGATATGTTTATCTACAAGAATCAGGCAATAACTTTGCTAGAGCATCCACTACTACATCAATAAAAGGTAGATATAGATCCCCTGATTTAACTATGGGAGATCCAGGTATAAGAAAAAATATGCAAAGAGTTATAGCAAACTATACTAATGAAGGAACAGTAGATGCTAGTTTACAACTAAGATATGACTTTGATGCAAATACTACACCACAACCTGCAGCTGTATCTATTGGAACAGGCAATATACCAGCACTATATAACTCTGGTATATATGCAACTTCAGTATACGGACAGTCAGGTATACCACTAGTAAGACAACATGTTGTGGGTTCAGGTTTTACAGTGGCTGTAAAAGTTACAGATGATAGTACAAACCCACCAATAAGTTTAAAAGGTTTTGAATTAGAATTTGTCCCAGGAGGAAGAAGATAATGGCAGGATATTCAGCTAGACAAAGCTCATATAGTGACGGTGATACTATCACTGCTGCACACACTAATGATGAATTTAATGCGATATTAGCAGCGTTTAATGTATCAACAGGTCACACACACGATGGCAGTACTGCTGGAGATGGTGGTCCTATATCTAAACTATTTAGTAATGCAATAACATTTGGTACAGGTGCTGATACAGATATTGCTGTAACGTTTGATGGTAATACATCTGATGGTGTACTAACATGGATGGAAGATGAAGATTACTTTCAGTTCTCAGATGATATATTATTATCAACTACAGAAAAATTACAGTTTAGAGATACAGCAATATATATCAACTCATCTACAGATGGTCAGTTAGATCTAGTAGCAGACACAGAAATACAGATAGCAGCTACTACAGTAGATATAAATGGTAATGTAGATGTATCAGGAACACTAACAGTTGCTGGTGCAGTAGACTTTGGAGATGCTGCATTATCAAATGTAGGAGCTGTACAATTAGATTCAATAGCTGGTGATGGAGATACAGATACTAGTATTACATTTAGTGGATCTAATGTTATAACTATAGCAGCTGGTGGATCTAATCAAGTAACATTTACTGATGGTGCAATCGTACCATCAACAAATAATGATATTGATTTAGGTACAAGTTCTGTAGAATTTAAAGATGCATTCTTTGATGGTACAGTTACTGCAGATGCTTTTGCAGGACCATTAACTGGTGATGTAACAGGAAACGTATCTGGTACTGCAGCAACAGTAACAGGTGCAGCACAATCAAATATTACTTCTTTAGGTACACTAACAACTTTAACAGTTGATGATATAACTATAAATGGTAGCACAATATCAGATGGTGGTGACTTTACACTAGATATAGATGGAGACATTATACTAGACGCTAATGGTGCTAACATAACTTTTAAAGATGATGGCACATCAATATTAGATATTGCTAATAACTCTACAGATGTAGAACTAACAGTTAGCACAGCAGACAAGAACTTTAAGATTAAAGGAACAGATGGATCATCTGCTATAACTGCACTAGACATTGATATGGCTCTTGCTGGTAAAGCAACATTTAATGGTGATGTGGTAGTAACAGGAGACCTTACAATATCAGGTGATGATCTTGTTATGGGCACTAATACATCTGGACATATACTTGTTGCAGATGGTACAAACTTTAATCCAGTAGCTGTTACAGACTTATCAGAGATATCTACAGTTGCAAATGATGATGTATTCTTAGCAGTAGATACTTCAGGTGGCGGACTTAAAAAGATTGCACGATCTGCTATTGTATCAGGACTAGCATCTTCAGCAGCTATATCAAACGTAGTAGAAGATACTACTCCACAACTTGGTGGAGATTTAGATGTAAATGGTAATGACCTTGTATCTACATCAAATGGTAATATATCATTATTACCAAATGGATCTGGTAAAGTTATAATAGATGGTAATGGTAGTTCTGGTGGTGTATCAATATCTGATGGATTAATAGATATTAGAACAGGAACTGGTGAAGTTACTAAAGTTAAATTTTATTGTGAGTCTTCAAATGCTCACGCACAAACGTTACAAGCAGCACCACACTCAGCAGCGAGTAGTGCAGTATTAGTTTTACCAACAGCTTCTGGTACATTAATAGGTACAGGAGATAGTGGTACTGTAACAAATGGAATGCTTGCAGGATCTATTGCTGATAGTAAATTAAATACAATTACTACTGCAGATAAAGTTTCAGGTGCTGCTGTACAAGTAGATGGTGCTACAGATGGTACTTCTATAACACTAGCTGACTCAGACAAGTTCTTAGTTGATGATGGTGGTACAACAAAATATATTAATGCATCTCAGTTAAATGCATACACAAGTGCAGCAGTAGCACTAGATGATATATCTACAGGTGATGCAGCAGTTACATTGGCTACATCTGCAGGTAATATAACTATTGATGCACAAGGTAATGATACAGATATTATATTTAAAGGAACTGATGGAAGTTCAGATACTACTTTCTTAACTATAGATGGTAGTGCAGCTGGAGAGGCAACATTTAATGCAGGCATAGTTATTGCTGATGCTGGTAATATAGGATCTGCTTCTGATAAAGATGCAATAGCTATAGCATCAGATGGTGTTGTTACATTTAGTCAAGCACCAGTATTTCCTGATGGATCTTTAGCTATAGCTGATTTAGATATTGACGGTGGCACTGATATTGGTGCTGACCTTGTAGATGCTGATGAGATCATTGTAGATGATGGTGGAGGCGGAACAAACAGAAGATCTGATTTAGAAAGAGTTAAAAAATACATCTACTCTGCTATGTCAGGAGATGCAACAGCTAGTGATGCTGGAGCAGTAACTATAGCAAATACATCTGTTGAAACAGCTATGTTAGCTAATGATGCTGTAACAGAAGCTAAAATTGCAGATAACGCTGTTGAAAGCGAACATCTAAATGATAACATAATTTCAGGACAAACAGCCTTAACATCTGGGCTGGCAACAACAGATGAATTATTAATAAGTGACGGTGGTACATTAAAGAAAATGGATGTTAGCGTACTAAGCGAACAATTTGCATCAGCAGATGATGTAACCGCCCTTGCAATTGCATTAGGATAAGGAGAAATAAATGGCAAACACTTTTAAGGTGAAAACAAAAGCTGCAGTAGGGACATCGGCAGGAACAGTTTATACAGTGCCAAGTAGTACAACTACAGTTGTGCTAGGTTTAATACTAGGTAATGTTACAGGGTCGGCTGTGAATGCCACTGTTACTGTTGAGTCTGATACTTCAGATACAGAAACAAATGCTAACGTTGAGTTAGTTACTAACGCACCTATCCCTGCAGGTGGATCGTTAGAAACACTTGGCGGTGGTAAACTAGTATTACAAACAACTGACGTACTCAAAGTGACATCCGATACGGCTTCGTCAATTGATGTTGCGTTATCAATAATGGAGATTACATAATATGGCAGCTAAAATACCAGCAGCAGGCGTAGATTTAGACGGTGCAATCACTGTTAATGAGTCAAGTGCAGATGTAGATTTTAGAGTTGAATCAGATGGCGATGCCAATATGCTTTTTGTTGATGGTGGTAACAACGCTATAGGTGTTGGGACAAACAGTCCAGCTTTAGCAAATGGTAGAGGTATTGTAGTTCATGGCGGAAGTAGTGTTGCTAGAGTTGAATTAAGAAACGATACATCTGGAGCTGCTAATGATGATGGTATGTTTTTAACTTACAGTGGCACTGATGCATTTGTTGGAAACAGAGAAGATGGCACAATACAGTTTTGGAACAATGGTTCTGAAAGAATGCGTATTACAAATGATGGAAATGCGAATTTTGCATCTGGGGTAATTGAAAGTAATACAGCTGACATTAAAATTTACTCAACCGATACAGGCCATTGTGGTATTAGATTTGCTAATGCAGCAGCAGTTCCAGTCACTAATTCTGGAGGTACTAGTGATGGTGCTATGAGTTTTGGGTCAGGGTCATATCGTTGGAATACTTTCTTCGCTACCAGTGGTTCAATTAACACTTCAGACAGAAACGAAAAACAAGACATCGAGGAACTT